>Ga0207068_1321_pt1 | contig 9409 bp, 8 predicted proteins | sample Alteio_BWMinCont_23_FD_153475 | JGI IMG/M metagenome (GOLD analysis project Ga0207068, IMG submission 153475) | Enriched cells from forest soil in Barre Woods Harvard Forest LTER site, Petersham, Massachusetts, United States -... | ecosystem: Environmental > Terrestrial > Soil > Temperate forest >... | reverse complement strand
TTCAAATGCAATAAAAGAAAAAATATTTTCTTTTAAAGGAATTAAATTTGTATTTTTACAAGATGAGTATGCGAATGTTAATAAAACTATTTCTGATTTAATCGCCATGGATATAGATATATTATTTTCTTTATTCGGAGAAAAATATATAGATCATGTGTACTGTAATGAAAAATTAAAAAAAATTAAAAAGGTAACCGTTTTGACAGGCTATGTGTCCGAGTCAATGAAAAAAATTAAAATAAAACCTTTGGAGGATAGGCCGCTTGATATTTTTTATCGATCGAGAATTTATCCATTTTCATTAGGCTGCTTAGCACAGGAGAGAATTTTAATTTCAGAAGGGGTTCAAAATAGAGCAGCTCAGTATAATTTAAAATGCGATATTAGCCTAAAAGAAAATAAGCGTATCTATGGACAGGCTTGGATAGATAATTTGCAATCATCTCGCGCTGTGTTAGGAACTGAAAGTGGAGCTAGTATTTTGGATGAAACAGGGGAGATAACAAAAAAGTTAAAAAAACTGTTTTCACAATGTCCTATGATGGATTTTTCCTTTGCTTATAAAGCATTACTATCGCAGTATGAAGGTAATATCTATTATGCTATGATTTCTCCACGCTTATTTGAAGCAGCAGCGACTCATACAGCTATGATACTTTTTCCAGGAGAATATAATGGGATTTTAAAAGAAAACATTCATTATATTGCTTTACGGAAGGATTTTTCTAATTTTTCTGAGGTAGTAAAAAAGCTAAAAGATAATAGTTTTTTAAAGCAGTTGATTCATAGAGCATATCAGGATTTGATATTATCTGGTGATTATGCCGATAAAAAGCTTTCCGCATTAATTGAGCGAGAGTTGTTCAAAGTAGCGAATAAGTTTGAAAAAAATTATATCCCTATTTCTATTAATGTTATCCGTGATCACCTAAGCACTATGAAATCAAAAAATACCATGATAAATTTTATCTATATAATTATGGAAGAATGTAAATTCGTTTTAGTGAATTTTTATATATTTTTATTTGATTCGCAATATACAGGAAAACAAAAATTATTTTCTATTTATAACGGAATTAATCGATATTTATTTTATTTATATAATCGCTGGGTGAAGCGCAGGGAAATATTTTTTTCTTAAAAATATAAACTGAGCTGCACCCCGTTTTTCGGACAGGTACCTAAGTAAAGTATACTACAATCGTCAGCGACGGCATTCTAGTATTGGTTTTTAAACGCCTATGATTTTGACCATCAAGGACGGCATGCCCCTTAGAACCGTGTGTTCGAAAATTTGCGGTAAGATCAATTTTTTTGAATTAAGCAATGTTTAATCTTTAATGCGTATACTGATTCTTATTAGCTGATAAATGCTCTAATCAATGAGCACTGCGCTGACCATTAATAAGTAATGGGTCAAATCAATCAGCTTAAATTATAAAATGATAATTTTCTGGATTTTACTTTTTCTGGATGTGATAGGAGTACTACTATATGCCTACAGAATCTACCTTGTCTTCATCGAACATGCAGCCGACCTCTGGCCAGGCGAGTGATCCTAGTGAATATATTGATTTACTACCATCTACCCCAGTGCCAGCTACGCTTTTATGGGGGGGGGATACCCCCCCCCCCCTCCAGCAACCTCATATTGATAGTGCCGTCAAACCTGTAGAAAGTCGTCCTATAGGAGAGATCTTGGATCATTTAGGGCGTCAAGAATGGTTGAATGGTATACGAATAAAACGTGCTGATCTTGCAAAAATAAAAAGGAAAAGAGATTTAGAAGGAAATCTAATGACGGATTTTACTTATGAACAACATTGCAATTGGGCAAAAGAGGTTAGTGAGAACACAGTCATTTGCCAAATCAATTCAACATGCGGTGTTGGTGTCTATGTTCCTGTTGGACGATCTCTGAGGACAGGCACTTTTATCCCCAGCACGGGGGTATTAGATTTTTCGTTGCAAGATATAACAGAAAATTATCATGCCACTATATTTTATAATCCAGCAAGTGAAATCATTATAGGATGTATAAACCCAAAAAGCTCAGGGGCTATCTTATCTTTAATAAATCATGCTTTCAATAAAGATCAATTAAAAAATATTCAATTCTTTTCTTCTTCTGTGGCTCAAAAAGCAGCCTTGCCAAACCTAAAATTCTGCCAAAAATATTGGAATGGCATTGCTATCAATGGTTATGAAGTAATAAAAAATATTGCAGGAGGACAACAATTACTATGCTCCTATGCTAATGTTACTGAATATTTTTCAGATCTAAAAAATCTACAGCCTAACAAACCATTTTTTTGTTTTTAACAAAAAAACTGGAGATATTCTTGATACAAAAAACTATGAATTTAAGGTTATCAATATCCACGCTGTCCGCGGTAATACAACAGCATCCGTCTCTGTGATTCGTTGGGGAGTTAATAAGGATAATATGCCGTTTAAATTTTTATTAGATGTTCCTGGCATCGATGCTCAAGGAAAAAAACATAATTTACAGGTACCAGGAAGTTATATTCTAGTGAAACTAAAATTATTTCCTGATATACAGGATATAATTTATGATCTGCCTGAAGAGTCATTCGCTGCAACATTGCAATCATGTGCTTTACTGTCAGATTCTATTGTTAGTACTAATAGCAATGTATCTAAAAATAGTTTTTTTAAAAAAGAAGCCTTTTCAAAAATTATTGAAAAGCTAAACAATGTTTTACCTCCTGAAAATAATGCTGTAAATTTCTGGCAATATAATGAAATTACAAAATTGGCTTCTATCGTTTTTTGTGAAGATGCAACTGATTTAAATCAATTAAGGACTATTCGGGATCATGTTCGGCAATATACAGAAGCAGGAAAAATAGAAGATGTAAAGATAATGCGTAACACAAAAGGAGAGCTTATTTTTCAATTTACATTACTGGAGACAAGCATTCTTGAAAAAATTCCACCCATCAGCTTAGGGACCGTTGTAAAATTGGCTGCGATTGATCCTATATTAATCGTACATTAGATGATCTTGTCCAACATAATAGTTTCTTCCCTATCTGCTCCTATAGAGATGATACTAATAGGTGTATTCGTAAGCGTTTCAATACGGCGCAGATAGCGTTGTGCATTGATGGGGAGCGCAGAAAATTTTCTGATAGGTGTCGTAGAGGATTTCCAGCCAGGATGCTCCTCATAGAGGGGGACACAATTTGCTAAATTTTCAGGATGTAAAGGTGGTTCTTGCAGAACTTGCTTACCTAATCTATAAGCGGTACAAATTTTGATAACTTCCATTTCGTCGAGTACATCCAGTTTGGTTATGCACAAACTAGAAATACTGTTAAGCTGTACAGCACGACACAACAGTACACTATCCAACCAACCACAGCGACGCGGACGCTTAGTGACACTACCGTATTCTTGGCCGCGTACGCGTAATATTTCACCCTCTTGATCAAATAGCTCGGTTGGAAATGGGCCGTTACCGACACGTGTGCTATAGGCCTTACTAACACCCAACACATAATTGAAATGGCGTATACCTAGTCCACTGCCAGTAGAAGCAGCACCGGCGATGGTATTGGACGAGGTAACAAATGGATATGTGCCTTGATCACAATCTAAGAAAGTTCCTTGTGCCCCTTCAAACAAAATAGGCCAGTTGTCCTGATGATATTTTGCGAGTAACGTAGGTATATCGGTGATTAATGGTAACAGCTTTTCCCTGATCTGCAGCAAAGAATCTGCTATTTGTGAATAATCACACTCGTCCATGTGATAATAATGTCGTAACAGAAAATTATGATAATCCAGCAGAGCCTGCAATTTTTTCAACAATTGTTTAGAGTCAAAAAAATCACAAAGCCGTAGGCCACGCCGCGCCACCTTATCTTCGTAAGCAGGACCAATGCCTCGCCGGGTTGTGCCAATGGCATTTTCTGTGGTTTTTTCACGTGCTACATCGAGTGCGATATGAGAGGCTAAAATGATGGGGGAGGTGGCGCTGAGTTTGAGGCGTTGATAGACGGGAATGCCTTGCTGTATCAGTTCGTCTATTTCTTGGATCAAGGCTTCTGGTGAAATAACCACACCATTAGCAATCAAGCATTCCACTCCAGCATGCAAAATTCCCGAAGGAATTAACCGTAAAACAGTTTTTTTCCCCTGAATGAGCAGCGTGTGTCCTGCGTTATGCCCTCCTTGAAAACGTACTACGGCTTTGGCATATTCTGTTAAGCGATCGACAATCTTTCCCTTTCCTTCATCTCCCCACTGGCAGCCAACGATAATAACGGTTTTTGTCATGATAAATGTATCCACAAATTCCTGCGGATGATGCTACTGGGCGTTTTTTCCTCCCGATGGCCCACCTCGAAGGCTCCCCCCTTGTTATGAATTTAAAAATTTCGCTTCCTCAGGAACGAGCGGCATATTAAGCAGACTATTTTTTCTATTCAAAACCAGAAAATTACTGCCCGGTGATGATTCCAGAAAGCCCTTCCTATAAGCTTCTAATTTAAGATAAAAGGAAGCAAATTTTGGATTTTTACGGTAGGCCTCGCTGTAAATTTTAGCAGCGCTGGCATCACCTTGGCTGCAAATAATAGCAGCTTCTATTTTTGCCTTATTAAGCTGTAAGGCAACCTGATCGTCGGCGTTTGCACGGATGCTGTCCGCGTTGGCTTTGCCAATTGCCCGTTGCTCAAGCGCAGCACGCATGCGTTCTTTACGGAGCGTCTGTATTAGGGTTGCGTTAGCTTTGGCTGGAAAATCGATGAATGTCAAGCCTATCCCTAACAAAGTGATACCCAATGTTTCAAGTTGTTGATTGGCTTGTGTCGTGATGGTATTGAGTAAGGCGGCCTGTTCTTTAAAGACAGTAATTTTAGATACGTTACGAGCGAATGAATTTTGCAATAACGCGTTGATGCATTGAACAAGGTGTTGCCTGACTCGTTGCGGATCATTGTGAGCTTTTAGATAGTAGGTAATGGGTCGAGTAACACGCCAACTAGCGTAATAATCGACGGTAACAGGCTGCTTATCGGTAGTCAGCAGGCTCAATTTGTGCAATGAAATAGTGTGTAAACGATTATCAACAAGGGCAGCTTGTATCAAAAACGGTGGTTTAAAATGCAAACCAGGTGTTGGTTGTAATGTAGGGTGAAGCCAATTTGTTTTTTCCCAAGTAATACGGGGTAATAACAATGCCGTGTAACCCTCCGATACTGTGTAAACACTGTTGCATGCGATAAAGAAGAAGCATGCCAAAGCAAGGAAGCACAGCATTTTATTCTTAGTGTCGCTCACTCATATCCCCCAGAGGTCAAATAGATGCTAGATATGTCGTCAGCAGCCTTTTGAAACGGCCTACTGTTAGCGTTAGATGCTGTGGTATTTGTAGAAGCAGCCAACGATTTTTCATTAGCTTGGTCGCCGCTGGCGTTTGTTTTTTCTAATTTTTGAGAAATGGTATCGTCCAGGGAGAAATGAAGTGAAGTATTCACTGAATTATCAATGAGTACTTTATTGCTATGGGCCAGCATGGATTGAATAGCATCCATGTACAGGCGTTTGCGTGTTAACTCAGGTGCTGCTTCGTAAGCTGGAAGCAGTGCCAGAAAGCGGGTTGTATCTACTCTTGCCTGTAATATAACTTTTTGTTGATAGGTTTTAGCATTTGCTATCAAGCGTTCGGACTGCTCGTTAATAGTAGATTTGATTTGTATGGCATAGGCTCTGGCTTGTTGCTCCAACTGTTCTTTATCGGCTCGTGCACTTGCCAAATCTACAAAGGAAGCTTTTAGTGCCTCTGGAACTTGGATAGGCTGTAATTCAATGTCCTGAAGTATTAAGCCGGAACCATATTTAACAAGCGATTGATTGATCCGGAGCTGCAAAGTTTGCTGTAAAATAGAAAGATTTGCTGTTAAAAGCTGTTCTAGCGAAAGCTGTCCTACCGTTTGCTGTAGAACACTAATAGTGATCGCTTGCAAGCTTTGTAGTGCTTTTTTGTTGCCAAAAAGGTACTGGCGCGCATCGCTTATCATATAATGTAGCGTCGCTACGATGGATACTGCATTATCGTCGCGCGTCAGCAGATTGACTGAATAGGAAAGTGGATCATTTTTTTGCGGGTGAATCACGTAGTAGGATTCGATGGGCTTCAGAATCCAGTGGCGTCCAAGCGAAAGGGTTGTGACATATTGACCAAAACGAGTCACTATCGCTTGCTCTGAGGAATTCACCGTAAAGAAACCGGAAAATAGCCATGCAAGCAGTAGAAGGATGCAAGCCAGTCCCATGATGCCGGCATTCAGCTGTGACAGCGAAAAAGCTTTTACCCGAATAAATGTACCTTTATGGGATGGTCGTAATTTCAGCAGAGTAGCGATCTTTTTGAGTAAGTCGCGTAAAATTGCTTCCAAATCAGGGGGTGTCTGTTTGGGTCGACCTGTCCAGGGGTCTTTATTGTTGCTTGAATTACCCGGCTCGTTCCAGGGCATAGACGACTCCGCTTATTAGCATTTTTTAAAAAAATGACCTCTATTCATTTTACCTCTCTACAATTCCGCAATCCATATGAATTATCATGTAAGGTACCTCTATAAATTATAAATTGCTATAGATTACTTCAATACATCGTTGCGATGCCGGCTGCGCGGTTCATTTACCTGTGTATATTCCAGCTGCTCGCCGTCATCACGCCTTATTTTTATTTTGAAGTAGAATTCCTAATGTTCTAGTAGCGCCCTAAATGTTCACGGCTTCCAATGCTTCATTGCAGCTTTGTGCATCGTCAGCATCTTCTACGTTGGCTAATTTTACGTTTCGTGCTGGAACAACAGTTGAAATAGCATGCTTATAGACCATCTGGCTTACTGAGTTTTTTAATAGCACCACAAATTGATCAAAAGACTCTACCAATCCCTGTAATTTAATGCCATTGACAAGATAAATTGAAACTGGGACTTTTTCCTTATGCAGCGCGTTTAGAAAAGGATCTTGTAGTTGCCCTTTAGACATAATTGGCTTCTCCATGCAAATTTTAAATATAAATATAATCTCAAAAAGCCTTGGCCTTAAATTTATTCAGCTTATAACCAAGCCCTGCCAGTTTAGCATGGGAAATGAGTAGGGCATAGTCCTATGGTAACCCTGTATTTTTAGTACAACGCCTTTATATAGAGAGCAAAAAATCAGGTAAGTGGTGAAGGCAGAGTGTGTTGGATATATATCCATTGTACTTGAAGTTGCGAATTCGCCACTTCAAGTACTTTCTTTGCGCGATGAGGATTTTCAAAGAGAGAACCGCGATTCTCTCCTTGAATGACTGCGCGGAAGCTTTGCTTTTGCCAGTCATGTGATCAGGCATACCGCTCGCTGTGAGTTAAAAAGATTCGCATCTTCACGTACGAGCGGTATATATCGCTTACAAAAAAAGGTGCGAAATTTGTTAGAATGTTGACACATGCTTATCCGCGTAGCATACAATGACGATGCAATTGGCCATAGGGTATTTTATGCTGACAGATCACGAAACCATGCGAACTGAACATGATACGATGGGTACTGTTAAAGTTCCTAAGGATCGCTATTGGGGTGCACAAACAGAACGTAGTTTGCATCATTTTGCTATTGCCAACGACAGAATGCCATTAGGACTTATCCATGCGCTAGGGTTAGTAAAATGGGCATCTGCGAAAGTAAATTATTCTTTGGGGTTACTATCTAAAGAGAAAGCAGAATTAATCATCCGCGCTGCCGAAGAGGTGAGATCTGGACGGCACGACAGCGAGTTTCCTTTACATGTTTGGCAAACCGGTAGTGGCACGCAAAGTAATATGAATGTCAACGAAGTCATTGCCAATCGAGCAATTGAATTGGCTGGTGGTGAGCGGGGTAGTAAAAAGCCTATTCATCCCAACGATGATGTAAACAAATCACAGTCATCTAACGATGCTTTTCCAACAGCCATGTACATTGCCGCCGTGTTGGCGATAGTGCAGCGTTTATTCCCCGCTTTGCAGGAATTACGTCAGGGTTTGACAAAGAAAGTAGAAGAATTTAACGGAATTATTAAAGTAGGCCGCACGCATTTGCAGGATGCAGTTCCTTTAACACTAGGACAGGAATTTTCAGCGTATGTAGATCAACTAGACGCAGCACAGTTTGCTATAAAACAATCGTTAACTGGTCTTTACCCGCTAGCAATTGGTGGAACAGCCGTAGGGACTGGTCTCAATACCCATCCAAAATTTGCTGAACTGACTACTCAGATTATTGCTGATGAGACGGGATTACCTTTTGTTTCTGCAAAAAATAAATTTGCCGCTTTGGCCTCGCACGATGCCTTAGTATTTTCCAGTGGAGCTTTAAAAACCTTAGCTTGCGCGTTGATGAAGATGGCAAACGACATTCGCTGGTTGGGTTCCGGACCACGTTGCGGATTGGGTGAGTTGATTTTGCCAGAAAATGAACCGGGATCCTCAATTATGCCGGGTAAAATCAATCCAACTCAGTGTGAAGCCATGACGATGGTGTGTGTACAAGTGATGGGAAATGATAATGCGATCACGATGGCAGGTAGTCAAGGTAATTTTGAATTAAACGTGTTTAAACCACTTATGATTTACAATTTTCTCCATTCCGTTGATCTATTGAGTGATGCAGGACATTTATTTAATCTTTACTGTATTCAGGGACTGAGAGCAAATCCGAGGAGAATTCAATATTTTCTCGAACATTCTTTGATGTTAGTGACGGCGCTCAATCCGGTGATAGGTTATGATAAGGCAGCTAAAATTGCCCTCAAGGCCTTACATGACGAAACAAACTTGCGCGAGGCTTGTTTAGCCCTGGGTTATTTAACGGCAGCGCAGTTTGATGACGCACTCAGACCTGAAAAAATGTTGGGTCCCACACTCACGGAAGATTGATTCTTCCTTGAAAAACAGTTTCTCCTTTTCCTGTTAAAAACACAGATGATTTGTTTCCTTGCCATGTCACATCAAGTACGCCGCCCGGTAATTGCACTGTTACCTCTTTTCCTATTTGCTTGAATAAATGACCTGCGACCACAGCAGCACAAGCACCACTACCACAAGCCTGTGTTTCTCCAACGCCACGTTCATAAACGCGCATGCTGATCTGCTGCGGACTGTGGATTTTTATAAATTCCACGTTGGTTCCTTGCGAAAAATAGGCATGAGGGGATTGATTAAGATAGCTACCTAATTGATCCACGGGTGCTGTTTCTAAGTGATTAACTTCCAAGACACAATGTGGATTGCCTAAAGAAAGAACACAGCAGTCAAAACATCCAAAGGGAGTTTCTAATGAATAAATAGGGCCTTGTGTACCACTGATAAACGGTATCTTTTCTAGCTCAAAAATGGGAGTACCG
>Ga0207068_1323_pt1 | contig 9413 bp, 7 predicted proteins | sample Alteio_BWMinCont_23_FD_153475 | JGI IMG/M metagenome (GOLD analysis project Ga0207068, IMG submission 153475) | Enriched cells from forest soil in Barre Woods Harvard Forest LTER site, Petersham, Massachusetts, United States -... | ecosystem: Environmental > Terrestrial > Soil > Temperate forest >... | reverse complement strand
GCTGGCTTTCAAGCACGCGTGCCACTGCCGCCAAGACTTCCGGGCGAATCCGCGCATACTGCGCTTTCAGGTCAAAAAAAGGAAACTGCGGTTTGGACACGGTCTCTTGGGCTTCGGGAACTTCTGCGAGCGATTTTGCATTCATAGGCTTCATTATTATGCCTGATGGCCTTCCGCCCGAAAACCATTTATCCTTTCATCTTATATCCGTTCATCCTTGCTCTTTGTTGATCACAAAGAGAGGCGCCGATGGACTTGACCCAGCCTGTACTTGATCCAACAACCCGGGCTTTCCTCAAATATGTTGAGGAAACAGGCGTTCCCGACCTGTATACCCTTTCGGTGGAGAGAGCGCGCGCCCAATATGCCCAAGGTCAGGCGGGAGCCGCTGTAACCCTGCTGCCCGCCGAAATCCAGCAACATGCCCTGCCCGTGGGAGCAAAGGGCAGCGTGAATATCAAAATTGTTCGTCCGCCGGGAAGCAAGGCTCTTCCGCCTGCCGTGATGTTCTTTCATGGAGGAGGCTGGGTGGTGGGGAATTTTGCGACGCACGAACGTCTTGTTCGTGAAATCGCCAACGGGTCCAACACCGCAGTGATCTTTGTGGAATACAGCCTGGCGCCGGAAACACACTATCCTGTGGCGAATGAGGAGGCCTATGCAGCCACGAAGTGGGTTGCCGATCACGGCGGGGAGATCGGCGTGGACTCAAGCCAAATCGCGGTAGCCGGAGACAGTGCGGGAGGGAACATGGCGGCTGTGGTGTCACTCCTGGCAAAACAACGCGGAGGACCGAACATCGTTGCGCAAGTGATGTTCTACCCTGCCACCGGAGGAAGCCAGGACCTGCCATCGCGGCAACAGTTTGCGGAAGGCTACTACTTCACGCAAAAAACCGGTCAATGGATGTGGGACCAGTACATTGGCAATCATCCATCGAAGGGCTTGGAAGCTGCTTGCCTGCCCTTATTTGCCTCCGTGGAGCAACTGCAAGGACTGCCGCCGGCTCTAATCATTACCGCCGAGTTCGACAGCTTGCGCGATGAAGGCGAAGCGTATGCCCGCAAGCTGGTCCTGGCTGGTGTGCCCGTGGCTGCGACGCGCTATCTGGGAACCATCCATGGCTTTACGGTCACCAACGCCCTGGCTGGCTCACCGCCAGCGCGCACCGCCATCGCCCAGGCAAATGCCATGTTGCGGGAAGCATTTGCCGCAACCACAAGAGAAACAACCATCTCCCCGTGAGGAACCAACCCCATGAGAGCGGCCGTTATTCACGAATTCAAGCAGCCTCTCACCCTCCAGAACGTAGACGTTCCTGTGCCGCAAGCAGATGAAGTCCTGGTTCAGGTGGAAGCCTGCGGCGTCTGCCATTCGGACCTCTCCATTGCCGATGGCGACTGGCCGCAATTGAAGAGACTATTCAAGATTCCTCTCATTCCTGGACACGAAGTAGTCGGACGCGTGGTAAAGGCCGGTAGTAGCGTCATCGATCTTGCCGCTGGTGACCGCGTGGGAATAGCGTGGGTCCACTCAAGCTGCGGCGCCTGCGATTTGTGCCAGGAGGGCCTGGAGAATCTTTGCCCCAAACAAACGATCACCGGCGTCAGCGTGGATGGCGGTTATGCCGAGTTCATTCGAGCGAAGGCCTCGCACGCAATCAAAGTGCCGGAAGTCCTCACGCCAGAACAGGCGGCGCCGCTGTTCTGCGCCGGGGTCACGTCCTATCGCGCGGTGAAGCTCACTGGGATCCAGCCCGGCCAGCGGCTGGCAGTCTTCGGCATTGGCGGGGTCGGCCATCTCGCGGTGCAGATTGCGAAAAGCTTCGGCGCGCACGTAATCGCCGTGGACACCACTGAGGGTAAACTCAAACTGGCCCGCGACCTGGGCGCCGACCAGACATTGCACGCCTCGTCGGAGGGAATTGGGAAGACCTTCCATAGCATGGGTGGTGTCCACGCCGCCGTGGTAACCTCTTCTGCCAAGGCGGCCTATGCTCAGGCTTTCTACGCCGTGCGGCCCGCGGGAACACTGATGGTCGTTGGGCTTCCCGCCGAAGACCTGGCCTTTCCCGCGATCCTGATGAGGGAGATCAAGATCAGGTCCGTGGCCACCGGGACGCGGCAAGACATGCGGGAGGTACTGAAGCTGGCGGCCGATAGCAAGATTCGATGTCTGGTGAAGACCTGTTCTCTCTCCCAGATTAATGAAGTCTTTGACAAAATGCGCATGGGGCAAATCACCGGGCGCATTGCCATCAAGATGTAAAGGAGGCAAGTACCATGGCAACGGCTGTATTAGGCGGAGGATGCTTTTGGTGCCTGGAAGCAGTCTATGACCGGATGGCGGGCGTAACGTCGGTCGAGTCTGGCTACATGGGCGGCCGCATTGAGAACCCGACATACCAGCAGGTGTGTGGAGGCGGCACCGGACACGTGGAGGTGGTTCGCGTGACTTTCGACTCCCAAAAAATAGGCTTTGCCGATTTGTTGGAAGTCTTCTTCGCCATCCATGATCCCACTACGCTGAACCACCAGGGAGATGACGTGGGTGATCAGTACCGCTCTGTCATCTTCTACGAATCGGAAGAGCAACGCCAGGAAGCGGAAAAGACCATTGTTGCCCTGAACGCCCAGCATCTCTGGCTCAACCCGATTGTTACCGCAGTCGAGCCGGCGCAGAAGTTTTACATCGCGGAGAACTACCACCAGACGTACTACGCGAACAATTCTTCGCAGCCTTATTGCCAGATTGTGGTCGGACCCAAGGTCAAGAAATTTGAGAAGGTGTTTGCGTCCAAGGTGAAACGATAAACGATGAACGATTAAACATTGACGAACATAGTGTGGAAACCGTACTAAAACGCGCGCTCTTACCCGTGCTCCTGCTGGTTTGCCTGGTGTACGCTGGCGACTATGTCCAGCTGCGCTACAGAGTCTGGCGAAATCAGCGGCCGTATGGAACAGTGACTTTACAAGTCCTGTATGCAATTTCGGAAAAAAGCGGATATGGGACTAACCGAACCGAGTATCAGTCGGGCGGCGCGCAGGATCAGACCTGCGTGAATTCCCTCTTTCCCCATTTCGGCTATAGTCCGTGCTGGTACTTGAGCCGCAAAACAGAGAAGCGCATCAACATTTGAGGCGAAGACCAAATGGCGGCCTTATTCTCGTTTCATCAATAGGCACTCCAGCTGAATTCATCTAAATGGGCAGTTGGTGTGACGGCAGTGCCACCATACACAACATGAGGGCTTACGCTGGCCAAATGCGTGTCATAGATCACATGGCCGCTGCCGGTAAACGCAAACGTATTGCCAACGATAGCTCCATACAAGCCACCATTTCCGGAGACAATTACGTTCGCATGCGGGGCGTATATCGTGGCGAAGAGAGCGCTTCCATTGTCGAGGGTGATGCTGTTCGCTCCATCGTAGACAAAAGTCAGATTATTGGGGTCACCGCCAGGATTAGTTACCGTGCCACCATTGGTCGTAAACGGTGTTGATGAGTTTGAAGCGTTAAAGATGTTAATTACCACGGATCCGCCCGCGGGGACGTTGATGGTGGCGCCATTAGAAATCAGCAGTGTGTCAAAATTATAAACTCCAGGTTGTAAAGTGATGACCGCGCACGAGCCGAACTGTGCTTGACCATAGCTGGTTCCAGAAGGGCTCGGCGGCAGTGTGGCGGCGCAAGAAGAGCCACCACTACCGCCATGGCAAAGAGCGCCTGTAAGTGCCGTGCATGGACTTGTATTTGCGGTCACACTCGGCATGCTCGGGTCAGGTATGGCAGATGGATTGGGCATGGATGCGGGCATATTCTGGGTACTGTTGGAACACGAAGCGCCATTGGTACAACCAACTGCCGATCCGCTCCTGTCCTCATTGACGGACCAGATTTGTGAAGGGCTGCTGCACGCCTGGCTGCTATTGTCGGCACTAGAGGAAATCCCGTACTGTCCCGGATTTCCAATGTTGTAGTCAGGTGAATACACGGAACCATTGATATATGCGCCCCTTGCGATGCTGACATTACCGAAGGAAGCCACGGAACCACCGGTGCCCAGCAGAGGAGGGCTGGAGTTACCGGCATTCGACGAAGAATTGTAAGCGTTGGTGCTGCCAGGATTCGCGCTGCCACCCGTCGCAGTGACGACATTGCACCCAGTGCCAGTAGCCAGGACTCCATAATTGAAGTTCGGGACCGTCTGCGAAGAGGTAACCACCGTCGGAACATCCGACATGACCTCGACAACCTGCACCTTGGCAGGCTGGATGCCACCCACCGAGCCTTGTGAAATGACTTTCCATTTCGTGAGCCACTGTGTGCCCCCGGCAACCGTTATCCGCGTTGCGGACAACAGCTGAGCGGCCACGTCGAAGGTGGGACTGCCTTGCATGGAGCTGAATGGGCTCGTTACGCCATGAAGTGCGGTCCGGAAGTTAGTGTCCAGTGTCGACCCGCCTGTGATGCTGCCATAAGTATCCGTAATAGTTCCAATAGGCGCGCTGGCCATGACAATTTTTGCAGGCGCACTTCCTCCTACGTACAGCGCTGGAAACACGCTCAAATTAAACTGGGTGGGATCGGAAAGGTTAGCGGGCGGCGTCCAGTGTTGAATGATCCAGTTGGCCGTCTGCTGCGCACCAGCTTCGGCCACATATCTTGATTGGGTCGAGAAGCGGTAATTAGCGGTACTCCATATTTCTGTCTGGGTGGTAAACATTATGGCTGCCCCAAGCATGGAAGCTATTAAAACCAGAAGTAGTGCGAAGAAAAGACTGACACCGGCTTCGCGAGACAACAAATCTCGCGTCTTTCGAGTGTGAAGTATCTGAACAACATTTTCATTTTTCATGGTAAGTTCCCCGGACTTTGCTGCAGTCCATTCGCCATTTCCGTGCAAGAGACATAGAGCGCTGAAATGACATTTCGCGGCTGGATATTTAGAAACGATTTCGTCACCGTGATTGGAGCCTTCGTATTTGGATCGTTCATTGTCGATTGCACCGTGATGCTGATCCCAACACTAGTTATAATAGCTGTCCCCGACATGCTGCCACAGCCTGAAGGTATGGTGGGCAGTGGATTGGGATATGTGAACTGGCAAGCGGTGACGTTGCCAATCAGATTGGTAGAGGAAGTCTGGGTTCCCGTAGTAGCGTCGTATACAGTCCGGGTGAGCGGTCCTGGAAAACTGTTTGGACAAGCATAGACAACGGCAAGCAATGAGTTACCGGTCCCGTTGAGATCGCCAAACAGTTCCAAACGTGAGGACGTCGATCCTCCAGAGGGCGTCGCACCCGCTGGAACAATGCCCTGCGGATATTGCCCCAATCCGTAGAGAGGGGTGGGATATGAGGTGCCGTTGATTGTCTGCAAGAGATGGTTGTATTGGAATTTGGCTTTGATGGTGGCTGGCGGCCCTTGGATCACACTATCCACAACCACTTGCTCACATGGGCCATTTACAGAGCAATCGAGGCCGGGACCAGCATCTACCCACAGCCATTCGCCCGGATAGATGCCGCTCACAGAATTGACTTGTACCGATTCATCCGTCGCAGGACTCGCTGAAATACATGTCACTGGCGTTCCCGTGCAAGTGCCAGTTACCACGGTAGTTAGGGGCACCCCTAACCCGTCCGAATCGATTCCTGACGGCTGGAGCCCGGCCTGGCTGATTTCTTGCGCCAGCAGTTCAAAGGCGGCGCGCATGTTTCGTTCCAATGAAACCCGTAGCTCTGCGGACCGATAAGTCTTTTGTGAAGTTATCAGGGCCCCTACAATGGGCGCAACGATCAGCAGGAATATTGCCATGCTCATCAGCAGTTCCAAAAGCGTGAACCCGGTTTGCCAGCGCTTTGACAGGTTTGATTGAAGCGCCTTCGGATGTTTGGTCATCACAGGCTACCCTTTTGTGATACTAACGTTGTAGTCGGAATCATTGGACCCTGTTCGGTTATCTTTTTCACCATGACAGAGACGGTTTTAATCTGCGTCGGTGAATTGCCATCATTCACGATGAGCCACTCGCGTATGTAAACAGCATTGCTGGCTGACGTACCGGGAGTTCCGTTAACGTCGATATAGTCCACATAACCGGTTGACGGACTCGCCGGAGTGATACTGCCCCCGGCCGTCAGCCCACTGCCTGAGCATGTTTGCAGCTGGGCAAGACAGGTCGGATATTGAGTTACGTCGCTGGTCGTGTCGGAAAGACCCAGCGCCATCAACTGTTCCATTTTGTCCTGGGCATATTCTGTGGTGCGTGTTCCATGGTCGCCCTGGACAGAGTTTTGTGTTAGAGCCACGCAGAAGAGGCCCAGAATGCCAACAACAACGGTGACTAGAATGCCCATTGCGACGAGCGTCTCTATAAGCGTAAACCCCTGCTGAGACTTTTTACCCCGTTTTATTGGCCGGCGCTTCATTTTCAAGCCTCCTATTGGGTGAATACCTGCCATTGCGAACCGTTCAAAGCGTAAACAGACGAGGTGCCAGTTCCGTCTGTCGCAACAGCCATGCTTATGTTGTTCGGCCCCAGCAGATACAGGGCATAATCTGAAACAGAGGTGCCAGTTGCGTTATCCACAATCGGCAGCCCTCGGGAGTTAAGAATGACGGCGTAGGATATAGATTGAGCGCTTGATCCCTGGTATGGAGTGGTTGAGGACTGGCCTCCAACCCCAGCGCTAACTCCTGGGGGAACGCCAAAGGATACCCCTTGCGTAAGGGTAAGGGTCTGCTTGTTAGAGTCAGCGCTCCATGTGGAGCTACCGTACGGTTTGGTTTGAAGTGAGCACTGATTCGTCACGTTGTTACACAAGACCTGAACTCTAGAAAAAGTGCTAACGGCGCGCATACGGGCCAACGTTACCAATGCGGAAAGTTTGCCAGTGTCATTTATGACACCATAGTTTCGCCTCACACTCGTGATATTGAGGAGGGCAACTGAGATGAAAGTTCCAATAATCGCTATTACGATCATCAGCTCTATTAGGGAAAAGCCGGTTTGTTTATGTTGCGGAATATAACGTGCTTTGACGGCAGGGCTCATTTTGTTGATACCTAAATACGGTTACTGCTTGCTACCGAATCTCCTTCCTAGGGATCATCGGCAATTTTCTCTTAAACTTTATGACTTGACCTTCCATTATTAAAGAAATGATCTGTCCCGACCGTTCCTCTTTCAACAACTTGTCTCCGTATACTGGACGAGCCTGCTTGTCCGGAATCTCTTTAGTATGACGGGACAGAGAAGGGCAATCGCATGGCCAATCTGTATCCCTTTGACTTTGCAATGGATCCGATGACAGCGTGGTAAACCGTCTTTGTCTCGCGTAACATTTATGATGTTACATCGCGGGAAATTGTTCCAATTGGAGACTCCGAGCGCATTTTTGCCCGGCACAATTGGTACGCCGCTATGGTGTATGCCAAAATGAACAGGAGTCGGAAAACAGCGCCGAGGAAAATAGATTGTGATAAATTAATGTTCGGCGCCGGTTGTATAAGCAAACGTTGTTGGCGATGATTGTGCTCATGTTCATCCTTTACCACGATGAGCGTCCTCGTGTTGAGGGAATGACATTCCCGCTCCCAAGTAAGGAACTATGACCAAATCCGTGGATGACCCGTCCTTATTCATTAATCGTGAAAGTTCTTGGCTGGCTTTTAACCGGCGTGTTCTTGAAGAAGCGAATGACGAAGCAAACCCTTTGCTGGAGCGCGTCAAGTTCCTGGCAATCTCAGCCAGTAACCTCGACGAGTTTTTTGAAGTCCGCGTGGCTGGATTGCTGCAGAGGATAGAAGACGGGTTCATCGATTCCGGCCCCGACGCCCTGACCGCCCAGCAAGAACGCGTTTTGATTGTCCGCGAAACCCGGGAATTTGTGAGTGAACAGTACGAATGCTGGAACAAAAAGCTCTTACCGGCACTGGCTCGCGAGAGCATCCGCGTGCTGGACCTCAAGGACCTGACGCCGGAACAGGAAGCGTTTATAGATTCCTATTGCGAAAAGGAAGTTGATCCTCTTCTGACTCCGGTCACGGTTGATCCGGCTCACCCGTTCCCCCGCGTGCTGAACAAGGCCTTGTGCATCGGCTTGTTGCTGAGGAGGAAACGGCGCGCTACCGGCACGTATATGGGCGTAATCACGGTGCCGCGAGTATTGCCCCGCTTGGTGCGTTTGCCCTCCCAATCCGGCACGGATTTTGTTTTTCTCGCCGATCTGCTCAGCTATCATGCCGCCAGCATGTACCGTGGATATGACATCGTTTCCGTGGCATCGTTCCGAGTTACCAGAAACAGCAACCTCTACCTGGAAGAAGAAGAAGCCCGCAACCTTCTGGAAACAGTGAGAACCGAGCTGCACCGCAGGCGTAAAGGCGATGCCGTGCGTCTGGAGATTGATGCCGACGCCCACTCCGAAATAACAGAGCGCTTGCAGCAGACATTTGAGTTGGAAGACTGGCAAGTCTTTCGCACGGAGGGCCCGGTCAATCTTTCGCGTTTATTCAACTTCTACGAACTGACGGAGCGTCCGGATCTGAAATACAGGAACTTTTGCGCGCGCGAATTGCGGCTGCCGGCCAGCAGCAGCAATATTTTCGAAGAACTGCGCAAGCGCGATATCCTGCTCCACCATCCTTTTGATTCTTTCGATGCGGTAGTGGACTTTATTGAAAGCGCGGCCAAAGACCCCGATGTTGTCTCCCTCAAACAGACCATATATCGCACCAGCGAGAATTCTCCGATTGTGCAAGCGTTAATCTCGGCCGCGGTCGAAAAAGAAGTAATCGCCGTGCTGGAGCTGAAGGCCAGATTTGATGAAGCTTCCAATATCCAATGGGCACGCAGTATGGAAGATGCAGGCGTCCAGGTGTATCACGGTCTGGTTGGATTGAAGACCCACTGTAAGCTGGCATTGCTGGTGCGCCGAGATGCCGATGGCATTACGCGAAGCTACGCGCACATTGGGACCGGAAATTATAATCCAACGACCTCGCGTTTTTATACGGATGTCAGCCTGCTTACGGCATCACCCAGGATTACATCCGCGGTGCATTCAGTATTTCATTACCTAACGGCATACGCCGAAGCACCTTCCTATTCCCCGCTCTACATTTCTCCGGTAGATATTGCCTCCACCACCCTTGCACTCATCCTGCGCGAGACCGCGCACGCTAACGCCGGCCGTCCGGCGCGAATTGTTGCCAAGATGAATGCCTTGCTCGACAAGAGCATTATCCAGGCGCTCTATCGCGCCTCGCAGGCAGGCGTAAAAATCGAGTTGATCGTGCGCGGCATGTGCTCCCTGCGTCCTGGCCTGCCGGGAATCAGTGAAAACATAGTCGTTCGCAGCATTGTGGGCCGGTTCCTGGAACACAGCCGCATTTATTATT
>Ga0207068_1301_pt2 | contig 9615 bp, 7 predicted proteins | sample Alteio_BWMinCont_23_FD_153475 | JGI IMG/M metagenome (GOLD analysis project Ga0207068, IMG submission 153475) | Enriched cells from forest soil in Barre Woods Harvard Forest LTER site, Petersham, Massachusetts, United States -... | ecosystem: Environmental > Terrestrial > Soil > Temperate forest >... | reverse complement strand
CGCCCTCCGCCGCAACTGATCGCCGCCAGGACCATCACCGATATAGGTCAACCGCAGATTGGGACGATGATTTGCAAGTAAAGCGAAGGCGTCGAACAATTCCATGATCCCCTTCGCCGGATCCAAACGCCCCACGTACAACACTAGTTCGGCCCTCTCATCCACTGCGAGTTGCGCCCGCGCCGTGTTTCGACTGGCCCGGTGGAATGTCCCCGAATCACAGCCATTCAACACAGTCCGCACTTTGCGGGGATGGATGCCCATCTGGATGGCGCGCGCGCGAAGAGGTTCGCTCTTGGTCACCACAATCGCTGCTCGCTCCATTGTAATTCGCGTCAAATATCTGGAAGCCCGATCCGGAATGCAATTCAGGTCCGATCCAATGGAACAGACGACAGCGGGTATCCCCAAATTGTCAGCCACTCGAACTGCGGCGTATCCCTCGGGATAGAGCCAGAAATTGAGAACCACGTCGGCCATGAACTCACGCAGGTATGGTTCGAGATACTTTGCGCAAACTATGCCGTTGATACACCGGGTCAGGCCTGGTATCGCGGGATACTCGAAGTATCGCGTACTCACGTCTGGCAAAGAGTATGACAGGTCAGGAATCCGGTGATCGAAACTGGGTTGGAACCACTTCGGGTAACGTGAGAAGGGACAAATGACTTCGACCTCCGCGCGCTTCATCAAAGCACGGACGATCTGATGGATGGACTGTCCCCGGTACAACTGGGACGGGACGGGGAAAATCGGGGTAACCACGGCTACTTTCAATCTCACAGGATGATCCTGAGGGCCTTTCGATTAATCGGTGATAAGCGTTGGGTGGCGCAGGTGCATGACTCACCTGGTCGGTGATGCTAAAACCTGAGGCGGACGACCCCGTAGATGAAGATGATTACCATCATTTCAGTCACCAATGTGAGGGAGAGCCAGCGGCCGCGAACACGTGATTCCGTGGCGTCACCGTGAAGAGCGATCGTCGCCGCCGCAAGCCCCAGTACCAGATACATGGTTGGCTGGTAGCTGCGCGACAAGAACCAACCTGCCGTGATAAACGCGATCAATGCCAGGCGCATTATCACGACCCAGTTCTCCGGAACATCCAGTCGGTTAGCGAGTTCATCGATGGTTTCGGAATCCAGACCGGAAGTGGTTGAGGTTGTCGTCTTGCTGTCGGCATCGGGGAAAGGCGGCGAAGCCTCCGAGTGAGTTGTTCCGATTTCCTGCCCCATCTTTCCTGGCGACATCGGCTCCGTGCGCATCTGTTCTTGCCGCCTGATGATCCTGTCCAGGCCCATCATCGTTGTGACTAAAGACCCAACCCAAAGTGTGGCCCCAACCAATCCAAGCTCGGCAAGGCACAGGATGAATGAGTTATGCGCTGTGATGTCGTTGAAGTCTGTGAAGCTGCCGAACCCGATTCCAAATAACGGGGCGGTTTTGAACATTTCCAGCCCGCTGGCCCAGGCTTCAAGCCTGTCGGCGCCGTCCACGGCCGAGATGCCGCGGCCACCCGTAAAATTGGCCGCCAACAAGCCGACGACCATCACAGTGGTCAAGACTGCGGATGCCGTCGTTCCAATTCTCTTTCGGGTTACCATCAGCGCGACAACAGCTAACGCGATCAACGCGCCACGAGAGTGTGTCAAGTAGATGGTCCACACCAACAAACCAGCCGGAACAATCACAAACAGGATGTTGGAAATCACTTGCCGTCTCTGCCAGGCGACAAAGAGAAGCGGTAAAGCGATCAATAAGATTTGGGCGAAATCGTTGGGATCATTGAGGAAGCCGGCGCCGCGCAGTCGTGAGATTTGTCCCACGGCCTCGTCGCTCAAGTAGATGTTCTGCTTCATCACAAACATCTCGCCGCGGAACGTCCCGTAGTACCCGCTCAAAGATTCGACGGCAACCACCAAGCAGGATGCCACCGTGGTTAATGCAAGGATCTTCAGCCTCCGTATCGTAGTGACGTTTGCGGCAATGAAGAAGAACACCGCTGCACTTGGCAGGAAGGTTTGCCAACTTGGGGCAACACCGCCGAACCACCCATTGGCTACTTGCGAAGCGGCAATCGCGAAAATGAGGCCGAGCACAAGGCTCGTCTGGATGGAAGACCTGAAACGCGCGTTGTTGATAATCCCCGGCAAAGAAAACAGGAAGATAATTGCCGCGAGGTACCGAAGAACATGATAGCTGGCCCATTCCGGGCCAAACTGCTCCGGTGAAATAATGGTCAAGACGACATAGATGACTGTGAATACGAATGCCATGCGAGATTGCCTTCCAATGCGGCGCATTACCGAGAATAGGTCTGCCGCAAAGGATCAAGACACGGGGTTCGAAGCGACGTTATGCTGCACGTTCCGCTTTGTCTTCCTCATGCAATACCGCTGGAGGTAGTCCCGCCGTCGGGACCCAGATCTTCCAAAGCTGTTCCTGGACAAACAAAAACTTGTAGAAACCTACTACTATGGCGGCATTCAACATGCAAAAAGCCCGTCCTGCGCCGGCAATCCGCACGACGATGGGAAGGCCACACCGGGTTCCCACAGCGGCAATCGTGCACAGGAGCAACTGCCCAGCCAGCGCTCCAGCGTAAAACCGAGAGCTGAATGCCAGTATGGAACTGCTGATCAGAAGTGCAACGAGAAGTACAGGCACAAGCAGGCGCATCAGCTTGTGCGAAATCAATTCGAAACGCAGGCGGTTTTCCCTCGATAGGACCCAGGGCGCTTGTTGCAGAAGTTGGAAGTTGCCTGCCAGCGTGCGCACCTTGCGATTGAATTCACCCTTCAAATTCGCCGGCCAGGTATCGTGGACGCGTGCCCGGTCGTCTACAATAGACCGAAAGCCCTGACGAATCACGCTGAGCGGTTGCCACACATCATCAAGAATGCTTCCCTCGGGCAAGGCCCGAGCCAACTCGCGTCGGACCGCGTAAAACCCACCGTACACTCCGAGTGGCGAATCAACCAGTGACTCACACTTGCGGATCCACGCTTCATACCGCCAATAGAAGCCGCCAACCGCCTTCGCGCCCGTCGTATGGCCCTCGTCATGAAGTATCAGCTCACCTGTGGCACAGCCGACGGAAGGATCAGAAAAATTGCTGACCAACAATTTGACCGCATCGATTTCGAGCTCTGGGCGAATGTCAACAAACAGCTGGATTTCGCCCGAGGAGTTCTGCATGCCAATATTTACTGCCGCTGCCTTACCGCGCCGTTCTGGGCATCGGATCGACTTCACAGCTGGATGCGAAATGCTATTTAGGATTTCATCGGTATTGTCAGTGGACCCATCAGACACCACGACGAGATCGAATCGATCCGCGGGATAATCGAGCGAAAGTAAGCGGTTGATTTGGCGGCGGAGCAGCGCGGCGCCGTTGTGTACCACGAGAATGATGCTCACGGTCGGGAAGATCGGCGCCTGGCGCCAAGTCTGAGCATGCCATCGGCTGCGGAAGTATATCCAGGCCGGATATCCAACATACGTGTACAGCGTCAAGACCGCGGCGCCCCAGAACGCGCCGACGAGAACGAAATGCAGCGCACCGCTCATCCTGCCCGCTGCACGAAAAGCTTTGGGTCGCGCGCTCGCCGACAGGCAACTGCCTGTTTTCTCGCACATCGAAGTGGAAAACCGGCTGAGGGGAGCAGCGCCGGATGACGAATGCCTGCCAAATTCATTTAGCGCCGCGTCCTAAAAGAATGGTTTTGAGCGTTCGAAAAATAATCAACAAATCCAGGCCGGCTGACATGTTCTTAATGTAGTAGAGGTCATAGCGGAGTTTTTCTTTTGCATCCTCGACCGAGCTTCCATACTTGTAGCTGACCTGTGCCCACCCGCTGATTCCCGGACGAATGGTATGCCGCAGCTGGTAATAGGGAATCTCGCGGCTCAATTCCTCCACAAATTCAGGACGTTCCGGCCGTGGACCAACCATGCTCATGTCGCCTCTCAAAACATTCCACAGTTGTGGAATTTCGTCCAATCGCGATTTGCGAAGGAATCCCCCTACACGGGTGATTCGAGGGTCATCGTCTTTAGCCCACGATGGGCCCGCATCTGCCTCCGCTTCGGCGCGCATCGTGCGAAATTTATAGCAATAAAACAAGACTCCTTCGCGCCCCGTGCGTCTCTGCCGGTATAAAGCGGGTCCCCGAGATGTCAATTTGATTGCCAGAACAACGAACGGGAGCAGGGGCAGACTGAGCAGCAAACCTGTAATCGAGACCACGATTGAGGCGATCCGCTTATACACAAGGTGAAAACGCGAAGCGTAACAGCCGGGAGAAAACAAAAGCGAGGCCAGCCGGATGGATTCGATGGGGACTTTCCCCGTGATTGCTTCATACACTTCAACCCCATCCTGGACATGCACTCCGCTGCACTTCAACGAGAGCAGGCGTTCGACGGGTAGCTTTCCACGTCGCTCACCCATGGCGACAACGATGCGGGTTGCGCGAAGCATCTTGACGTTGCGAAAAAGCTCCTCACCCGCATCTGTCTCAACAGCGGCGTCCGGATATTCGCTGCGATTGCGAGTCAAATCTCCACTTCGATTGCTCACCGCCTGAATACGTCCCACGAAACGAAGTCCCAATTCGGCGCGCGTTTCAAATTCATGCTGGAGCAGGTCGGCCAGTGGGCCATCGCCTAGAATCAGCGCGCGCTCGGCAAACTCCGGAACACTATTTACCGCGGAGAACAACCTCCGCCAGAAAAACAGCACCATGGCGACAAAAATCAGGCCGATTGCAAAAATTCCACGGCCCAGTTCCAATGGGGGATACACGTAGTACAGGAAAACCGAAACGCTGTAGACGGTGCCGACGACCTGGATCAGGCGGACCAGCACTTCCCGGTGATTGCCCAAAATGGACGAATCGTAAAGATCGAAGTAGTACATGCAAGTAACAATGGAGGCCGAGACAACAAAGATCTTCAAAGATCCGTGCTGATCATTTAGCATGACGGCCGCGGGGCCCGTACCCAACCGCGCGACCGCGGCCGCCAAGAAAGCGAAGGTGATCAGGCAAGCTTCTGAAATCCACAAAAATAGCGTGCGGACCGGGAAATAGGCATGCAGGAGTCGGATCAAAGGAGGACCATTGGGCTATCTGCGCAGCTCTCTGTTGTTTGCGCCTAGCGAGATGAGCACTGGGAGGTCGCCATGCTGCACAACTCCGGACCCGAGTCTTGTGCAGTGGAAGTGGACAAAGTTTTCAGAGTTAAGACGGCCTCATTGGGGTGACAGAATTACTTTCGTTCCCTACGTAGTCTTCCTAGAAAATAAACACCCCCTCCGATTGCCATCGCAACACACAAGGACAATATTGTGGAAGGCTCGGGCGCGGGTGACGGTGCATGATCGCCTTTGTTTTCGCCTTTGTCTCCAACAAGATGGCGATCGTCGCGTTTATATTCACCGTCCTGGACAATCGGGCCGACCCAGGGGTTCCGAACAAGTGAGCCTGCGCCCGTTGAAAGAGTCGGGTCCCCCAAACTGTCGGAAACAGCAGTGAGCACAACAACCGCCGCAGGCCGTGCAGGCAGGATTGGACTAAAAGGTCGCGCCGAGACCATCCCCGCTCCGATCAACGCGGTCAGACAGAGCAAAAATGCACGCAAAAACAGTGATTTGTTCATTGAATTCTCCTTAGTTAGCTACCGAGAGGTGCATTTACACGAACCGATGGATCCCATATTCCGCAATACGAATTGTTGCGAAACTTTTGATTGGAAACCGGAATCCATTTCTGAGCGCGTTGGCTTCTGCGTCTTTTAGGATCCGGTCCAGACGGTCATTCCGGCATCATCACCGCGAGTTGCGGATAAATATGGCGGGCAAAATCCGTCGCACGAGCGCGCGCATTCACTTCTCCATCTGCTGCTGTGGTCCAAACGCGCACCATCGTTCCGTCGGTGTCCTGGCGCTTCAATCCATCGACGACCAGCCAATATTTTGCCGCATATTCGCTGGCAACGATGCGCCGCCGAGTTTGGTACCAATATAAAACCATGTCGCGACGCGTTCCTTGTTCCACCAGGTATTCGTTCACGAGCACGGGCCGCCCACTCGCGAAACCAATCTGAAGAACCGTGGACCGCACGGGTTCCCAGCCGCTGCCTGGAAGGCAGTTCTTGGGCGAGTGCATCGCGTCACCGGAACGCTGGTCCTTGTAGTAGCCGACATAAAGTTCGATTGGAGGTGTTCCCCCCAGGTACACTCGGTTGATGTAATCGTCCGCGCCAATCTCTTGCACAACGTCGGCATCAAACGGAAGATCCTCGCTGTGCCAAGAGGCGATCGAGGCCGGAAATTCAAGCAACGACTGGTGCGATTCCGGACGATTCGGAGGCCGGACTCCATGAGTTGCAAAGATTCCCCCAACAAGTACGGCCGCAGCTACGAAAGGCCGAAAAGACATCATGACTGCGCCGGATCGGGGATCCGCTGATTCGCGAAGTGACGTATCAGAACATGTATCATGAGAATCGAGAGGAAGGCGATTGCAAAGAACGCCAACCCAATTGCCACATGGGTCCGACCCGAATCCATTTGTGGTCCATAAAGGAAACTGAGGACGCCTGTTGCCACCAGACGGAGGCCGTTGCTCCCAATCACGATTGGAATGGTTGAGGCAACCAACAACCCACGCAGCCACCCTCTTCGCTCGGTCAAGTACCCATAGGCAACCACCACGGCCAACAAGGAGAGCAAGGATCGAACCCCGCTGCAAGCCTCGACCACTTCGAGCGTACAGTTGGGGAGAATCAGCAGATTTCCTTGCCGCACGGTGTGTACACCCAGCATGACCAGACCTTCTGCCCCAAGCCGCGAAGCCAACAACTGTAGGGGAAACGTGAGTTGGTAGTACACCAGCGCCGGCAGAGGAATCATGAAAAACAGGTAGCCCACGGGAAACGCGATCGACCTGAGCACCTGCCAGCCCGCCAGAAAGACGACGGTCCCGGCAATCAACAGAAGCAAGGAGACTCGCGTGGTGAATAGCTCCGCGGCCAGTATTCCGAGAATCAGCAACCCAAGCGCCAGCGCCATGATCGGCAATCCGTAGTCGCTGGGGCGAACCGGCACCGCGCGCCACCGGGCGCGCTGCCGCCATAGAACGTACGCTGCAAATACAGGCACGAACACAGCGTGCCCATAATTCGGATCGTCCCACCACTGCCGCGCCAACGAGCGAAGCGCTGGCGCGTACACAGCAATGGTCAAACTGGATAGCAACGCCACGACGAATAAAGTTTCCATCTTCGAATTGCTCGGAGACTGACATTGCTCTCGAATATTGGAGGTGGGTCCCGGTAGCATAGATTCCTGATGGGGCGCTAGTTTGCTGACACTGCATTCTCCCAGGCCCGCAATCTCCGCCGGGGGAATCTGGTCAGCGTTACTGTTCCCCATTGTCATATGCTGGGTGCTTCGGCCCATCTCGTCATCGCGAGTATTCCGGAACATGATTGAAAGCGGCTCACAGGAGGCGACCTAAGGGCAATGTTGGCGCAGATTTTCTTGGCTTACGACGCTGCGGGATTGCGGGCACCGTAATAATGACCGTCGTAATTTTCCTGATCCGATCCCGATGCTTCGTTGATCACAACACCAATTAAGTTGGGTCGATCGAGAGCTGCCAGGCCTTTTTTCAGAGCCTTGATCGGGGTCAGGCCCTCCCGCACAACCAGGAGAGTGCCATCCACCAATTTCGACCACAGGTTCACGTCGACGATCGGCAGCATCGGCGTCGAATCCACCACGATCCACTCGAACCGACCGGTTAACTGTGCGAAGGATTCGGCAAATCGAGTTGAACGCAGAACGTCCAACGGTAGATCGCAAGTGTTTCCGGCGGAAAGAAACCACAATGGCGTGTCGCCAATCCTGTGAACAAACTGGGTGATGTCCTGGTTCTGGCCACCCCACCAGTGACTCAGGCCCGGCAATTCGCTTAAGCCGAGCAAGGATGTCAAGGTCGGCCTGTGCAGGTCACCTTCAATCAGCAGAGTTTTTGAACCAGAGTAGTTGGCGAAAGTAGCCGCCACATTTCCGGCCACCATACTTTTGCCCTCATTAATCACGCTACTGGTTACTTGAAAGGATTTGAAATCACGTTGCATGCGCAGATCGTCCAGTCGCGTGACCAATGCACGAAACTTCTCGGCGCCCAAACTACTGGGATCCGTCATGGCCACTAACCTCGACTCCGGCAATGCGTTTACCGGAATCGAACGAGGCGCAACGCTCCCAACCCGCTTCACCTGGACTTCGTTCCATACCTCCGCTTGCTGCGTGGCATTGGGCGGAACTGTCTCTAGGTCAGCAGCGTCCGGCAACGCTACTTTCAGCCGAAATTCCTTCGGTGAACGGTGTCCAGCCTGCATGCCGCTTAGGGCCTCAAATAGCCGGCTCATACTCTCTCCGCATCTGATCGCATATTTACTTTCGTAGGGCGCGTATCAATTCCCCATTCGGCTCCGCCAATGTGGTGTTGGCAAACCCTTGTGATTCTCAATTTCTGTAGAACGAGTAGAGATTTCCGATACTAATCAATGAAGCCATCAGCATCGCCATGCCAAGTTCCAGCCACCGACCTTTCGAGCGAAGCAGGTCCTCTTTCGGTGTGTTCAAGCGGGGAATCCCAACCAGAACGCGGGCCGGAACCAAGCCTTCAAGATCTTTCTCATGCCGAACACGAACATCGGTTACTTCAAGGAATGTGGCGAACCCTAGTCCGAGAAAGATGCCCAGGGCCAATCCGCCGAGACTGAGCCGAAAGTGATTTGGGGCCGAAGGCTTGCTCGGCAAGCTGGGCGGGTCTACGATGCGGAACTGCTCTCCCTTTTCACGCTGTTCAAGGCTTGTGGCGAGTTGCGATTGCATTTTCTTCTCCAGCAGCGAGTCGTAATTGGCCTTGGATTCTTCATAGCCGCGCGAAATCTCGGTCAACTGTTGTTCCGTTTCAGGAGCTATATTCAGCCGGCCACGATAAGTAGAAATCTGTGATTCCAAATTGTTCGCTTGCTGTCGATCGTTCTGGATCTCGAGTTGTTTAGCCTTGAGCTGGCTCTGGACCTCCACCATCGAATTTGAAGAATCGCCTGCCAATTCAACTGATAATGCTGGATCGGGCACGCCTGCTGCTTTGTCATTTTCCGGGGTGGCAGCCGCTTCGGTATCGACCTGTTTCTTCAGGCTCTCCGTCTTGGCGATGGAGTCCTTCAATGCAACGATATCCGGGTGATCATCGGTATAACGGGATTGCAAGCCCCGCAGACGGAGACGCATGTCCATCAACTCTTTAACCAGTGTCGTCTCCGGCGTCGACGTCGGTTCGCCATCCGCTAGAATTGGGTGCGTCGATTGGTATTGTTGCAGCAGGGATTCCAGATAGAGCTGTTGTTGCTTTGCAGCGTCCATGGCCTGATGCGTGTTCTGCAGTTGATTCTGTAAACCTGCCATGATTTGGACATTGCTCTCCAACTGGCTGGGCAGTTCTCCGAGGTGTTGCTTCTTGAAAACCGCAACCCCGGCTTCCTGCTCCTCCATCTTTGCCCGCGCATCGGCCAACTGGTTTTCCAGAA
>Ga0207068_1265_pt2 | contig 9616 bp, 3 predicted proteins | sample Alteio_BWMinCont_23_FD_153475 | JGI IMG/M metagenome (GOLD analysis project Ga0207068, IMG submission 153475) | Enriched cells from forest soil in Barre Woods Harvard Forest LTER site, Petersham, Massachusetts, United States -... | ecosystem: Environmental > Terrestrial > Soil > Temperate forest >... | reverse complement strand
TGTGAATTAGTCTCGGTTAATATTTCTCAAGAGCAAGTGCGCTATGCAAAAGAAATCTGTCAAGATCTGCCGATTACTATACATTTAGCCGATTACCGAGATGTAAATGCCTATAATCCGGGTCAAATACAATTTGATAAAGTGGTTAGCATCGGTATGTGTGAACACGTTGGTTATAAAAATTATGAGTTATTGATGGAAATTGCCAGTAATAATTTAAAAAAACACGGTTTATTTTTACTACATACAATCGGTAAAAATGTTACGGATCGTCAAGGAGAACCCTGGTTAGGTAAATATATTTTTCCTGGGGCAATCTTACCGTCTATTGAAAAATTGGGTAAAGCAATGGAAAAATCCTTTGTGATGGAAGATTGGCATAATTTTGGCAGTTATTATGACAAAACGCTCATGGCCTGGCATCAAAATTTTGTTGGGCATTGGGATAAACTCAAAGAACGCTATGACGAACGTTTCTATCGAATGTGGGTTTATTACTTATTATCTTGTGCAGCTGCTTTTCGGGTTCGAAAGACACAACTCTGGCAAATCGTATTGTCTCACCAGGGGTTACCAGAAGGTTACGAGTCTATTCGCTGAAAATTAATGGTAACCGTTCGCGCCTTGTTCTGGAACGCCCATATTTTGGCAATCTCGCTTTAAAAATTTAACAAAAAATGCTCATTTACTGTATGTAGACTCCGCTTTTTTGTTAAATTTTTAAAGCGACCTTGCCTAAAATCTGGACGTTTTTGTCAATTCGACCCTATACGTGAACAATTACAATTAATGAATCTATTGCTAAGCTGCTAAAGTTAGTCTGAGGGTAGATTGAAAAGGAAAATCATAACTCTGGAAATAGGTAAATAACAAAAAAGCGTGATATTACACGCAGTAAGATTGAAAAAAACTATTTCATTATTGTATAAGTCGATTTTACCCCTTTGTTTTCTGGATTTTTAACAAAAAATATCGCCCTTCTTATCTTTTTAACCTCCCAAATTGTCTATACTTTTGAAGTGCACCTATGCATTTTTTAGAAATCTAAGCAGGGCTCTATAAAAAACCTTCAAAGGTGACATACATATTAAAATAGGTTGAATTGACCATGGATAGGTAGAAATATCATGAATGCTCATAAATTAACCATTGATGCAGAACTCGAATCACTTCAGTGTGATTCCTTTGATTATTTTTTAAATGAAGTAAACCCTGAAAATGGCTTAATACTGGATAAGACAGCGGAAAACTGGCCGGCCAGTATTGCTGCCACGGGTCTTGCCTTAGCCTCCTATCCCGTTGCCGTAGAACGAGGGTTTATGACCCGAACAGAAGCCGTAGATCGGACCTTAAACACCCTACGGTTTTTCTGGAAAAGTCCACAAGGCCCAGAACCCGATGCTACAGGTTATAAAGGTTTTTATTATCATTTTCTGGATATGAAAACCGGGAGACGAGTTTGGCAATGTGAATTATCCACGATAGACAGCACTTTTTTATTGGCCGGCATGCTTGTTGCAGGTCTTTATTTCGACGCCAATACAACAAAAGAACAAGAAATTCGGAGTCTTAGTGATGCGCTATATGCGCGTGTTGATTGGCAATGGGCACAAAATCAAGGGCTTACGGTAACGCATGGTTGGAAACCGGAGAGCGGGTTTCTTCCCTATCGTTGGGAAGGTTATGACGAAGCGATGCTATTGTATATTTTGGGGTTGGGTTCTCCCACACATCCTTTGTCTGAAGAGAGCTATACGGCATGGGCAAGCTCCTATGAGTGGTTGCCTTTATATGGCTATGATTATCTGCACGCGGACTCTTTATTTACCCATCAGCTTTCGCATATTTGGATAGATTTTCGGCGTATTCAAGATGCTTTTATGCGCAAAAATGACTCTGATTATTTTGAAAACAGCAGACGGGCGTCCTATGTACAACAACAATATGCGCTTCATAATCCCGGGAATTTTGTAGGGTATAGCAAATGCTTTTGGGGTATCACCGCCAGTGATGGCCCTGGTCCCTCGGTGCTGAGCGTAAATGGTACTGAACGACAATTCTATAACTATATCGCTCGCGGGGTGCCAAACGGTCCCGATGACGGTACCATTTCCCCTTGGGCAGCGGTTGCTTCTCTTCCATTTGCTTCTGAGATTGTTCTGCCGATGATCCAACACTGTATTTATGAATTGAGGCTAAAAGAGGGGAATCGTTATGGTTTCAAAGCTTCATTCAATCGGACCTATGAGGTAAAATCCTGCCCCTCAGGGTGGATATCACCCTGGCATTACGGAATTAATGTTGGCCCCATTATTTTAATGACCGAAAATTATCGTACTGGTTTTTTATGGGCGCTAATGCGAAAAAGTAAATATCTTATTAATGGTCTTAAACGCGCCGGATTTACGGGTGGTTATTTATGAAGCATTAAGACTTTGAAGATCTTTCTTCTGAAAGTCAGGAGTTAGACGAGGCAGAATTTAAGGACTGATTTTATAAATGGATATTAAAACGTTCATAAAAAATACTCAACAGTGGTGGTATTTTAAAAAAAACCAAAAGCCAATTGAAAGCGTATCGTCGCCCGCGATCCCGGTAGAGTTATTCAGCGCAGACCAAATGGAACGTTATGGAATTTCTTTAGCATTTTCGCATGAACTGACAAAAAAAAATGCGCCCGACCTGTTACTGAAGCGTTTGTCAGCATGTGAAAAAACACTCATTGAGTCCTGTGAGATTCTGACTCAAAATGGGACAAGCGCTGGCTTTTCTCCCGCTAAGGAATGGTTGCTCGACAATTTTTATTTAATACAAGAACAAATTTATACGATCCGTCGTAACCTTCCAAAAGGATACGGGCGGTCATTACCGCAGCTTGCAAACACTTTACCTGGATACCCAAGAATTTATGATATTGCCTTACAGATAATTGAACATCGTGATGGTCGTTGGGATTTGGAAAATTTAAATCGTTTTATTAGCGTTTATCAAAGTATTACCGCCTTGAAGTTGGGTGAATTATGGGCAATTCCCATCACTTTGGGCGTTGCGTTGATTGAAAATTTGAGTAGCACCAGTAAAAAGATTGTTGCGGACATCAAAGCCCGTCATCTTGCCGATCTTTGGGCAGATCAGATGATAGAGGTTGCTGCCTCAGATCCTAAGAAACTCGTGATCGTCATTGCAGATATGGCACGTTCAGAACCCGCCATGAGTAGTGCTTTCGTCGCCGAATTGGCACGACGTTTGCAAGGCGCAGTCCTCGCATTGCCTCTAAGTTGGATCGAGCAACATCTGGCAGAAGAGGGATTAACGATAGAACAAATGGTTCAAGAGGATAATACGCAACAAGCAGCGCATCAGGTCACGATCAGTAATAGCATTGCAGGACTTCGACATCTGGGTGAAGTGGACTGGCGTAATTTTGTTGAGTCGATGAGTGTTGTTGAAAATACTTTGCAAATGGATCCCTTTGGTGTTTATGGCAAGATGGATTTCGGCACGCGTGACCGTTATAGACATGCTGTAGAACGTTTGGCACGGAAAAGTTTACGATCTGAGAATGAAGTGGCAAATGAGGCAGTCCAATGTGCAAAAATAAGATTTGACAGTTTTTCAAAAGAAAACAATACCGTCAGTGCTGAAAACGATCGATATGCGCATGTAGGCTTTTATCTTATTGATAAAGGTCTTTCTCAATTGGAAAAAAAACTCGGGATACGTCGTTCTCTTTGGCAATGGTTTTGTGATCAGGGAAGGCGATGGGCTCTTCCGTGTTATCTTGGCAGTATTCTCCTGATTACCGGAGGATTAACGTATGTGCTACTCTTAATCGCCGCGCATAACGGGATAAGTTTTACAGCGCTTTTAGGGTTAGGTGTCGTCATTGCAATTTGTGCGAGTCAATTAGCCGTTGCCTTGGTTAACTTATTCGCGACTCTTTTGGTTAAACCAAAGCCCTTACCAAGAATGGATTTTACAAAGTCTATCCCTTCCTCTTTTAGTACCTTGGTTGTCGTTCCCACAATGCTTGGAAGTGTTTCAGATATTGAAAATATGGTAGAAGCATTAGAGGTTCGTTTTTTAGGAAATCGTGATTCAAATTTGTATTTTTCTTTACTCACCGATTTTAATGATTCTAAAACTGCAAAAAATTCCGAGGACGACGCGCTCGTTTCTTTAGCAGCAGAAAAGATTAGCAGTTTGAATAAACAATATGCAAAATCGAATAATGATATTTTCTTTTTATTTCATCGTGATCGACAATGGAATAAGAAAGAGCAGGTATGGATGGGTAGGGAAAGAAAACGCGGCAAATTAGAAGATTTGAATAAGCTGCTTCTGGGAGGAAACCCCGAAAATCTTTTTTCAGTAACCGTAGGACGCATTGCGTTTCTTTCGAATATTAAATACGTCATTACGCTGGACAGTGATACTCAATTACCGCGCGAAACCGCATGTCACTTTATCGCGACCATGGCACATCCCCTGAATCTTCCCCGAATTGATGTAAAGAGGCAACGTGTCATCGAAGGCTATGGTATTTTGCAACCTCGAGTGGCGGAGGCACTACCCAACACCGGTGGTTTAACTCGCTATGCTTGGCTTTGTGGTAGTGAATTTGGTATAGATCCTTATACCCGTACGGTTTCCGATGTCTATCAAGACTTATTCCAGGAAGGCTCATTTTTTGGAAAAGGGATTTATGATGTCGATATATTTCAAAAAATTTTGGGAAAGCGATTACCTGACAATCGTATTTTAAGCCATGATTTGTTAGAAGGGTGTTATTTGCGCTCTGGTTTTTTAAGCGATGTCCCTTTATATGAAAAATATCCCAATAGTTATTTGGTAGATGTTAAACGTCGCTCGCGTTGGATTCGTGGGGATTGGCAAATTGCCGGTTGGTTATTCCCCTCGGTTTTAAACGGTGAAGGCCGCCAAGTTCCTAATCCCTTGTCGGTTTTATCAAAGTTGAAATTGTTCGATAATTTGCGACGAAGTTTGGTGGCGATATCCCTAATGCTGCTATTAGGATTAAATTGGACTCTTTTGCCGGAAAATAATTTTTGGTTAATAACGATAATCAGCATTGTTTTATTGCCCGCTGTTGTTAACACAGGGATAGAATTGATTCGAAAACCCAGCGATATGCTTGCAAGCCAACATATCGGGAATGTTCTTCATATTATCCGTAAACGTGTACTGCAATTAATTTTGTATCTTTCGGTATTACCCCACGAGGCTTGGTATAGCTTAACGGCAATTGTTTGTACCAGTTGGAGACTTCTTGTTTCTAAGCGTCATTTGCTTGAGTGGACGCCGTCTGATCAAATCAATCAACGGTTACGAGGAACTTTTCTGGAATGGGTTATTAATTTATGGATGGGGCCTGCCTTTACTTTAGCGGTAAGTGCGATTCTGATTGCCAATAATAGAGTAGGAGCCTTGCTCTTTGCATCCCCTTTATTGGTGTTGATGCTATTGTCGCCTTTAACGACGCGTTGGTTGAGCCTGCCGATTCACATTACTGAGCGCAAACTCAGTCGCGCACAAATACGATTTTTACGTGAAATGGCCAGAAAAACATGGGGATTTTTTGAGAGATTTATAACGGCTGAAGATCATTGGTTACCCCCTGACAATTATCAAGAAGCGCCGGTTGAAGCATTGGCGCGTCGAACTTCGCCTACGAATATGGGTTTATCGTTATTAGCGAATCTAACCGCTTATGATTTTGGCTATATCAATATTCATCAATTGCTGAAACGGTCAGAAAACACCTTGCAAACCATCAATATCCTCGAGCGGTATCGTGGCCATTTGTATAACTGGTATAGTACTGAAACTTTAGCACCGCTTTTTCCGCGCTATGTCTCTACTGTGGACAGTGGAAATCTAGCGGGTCATCTTTTGACGTTGCGTCAAGGTTTGTTAAAGTTGCCAGATGATATTTTACTGAATAATCAGTATTTGAATGGATTAGAAGATACCTTAGAGGTTTTAAAAAGAACTTTTCGTAACCCCCCTCAGAGGCTCAATCATTTTCGGCAGTTATTGAAAAAAGGCCATTCATCTTTTACCAGTTGGGCGGCAGCCTTGAATTTCTGTAATGAATTATGTCAGATGGCGGAAGAAATTAAGACGCATTCAGAAAAGAGTAATACGGAATCCAGTGAACGATATCAATGGTCAATAAAAATATTTCAACAAAGCCTAGACCTAAAAGATGAAATAAATTTGTTTGCAAGCATTCCGGGATTATCACCAAATGCCACGTTGCGGGATATTATTGACTTACCGATCAAAGATGAAAATACTAACGATGCCCAAAGGAAAGCCATTGAAAGAGTGAATAAGGATCTGGCTTTAATTGACAGCCTTGCAAAGCTTTCAGAGTCATTAGCAGAAATGGATATGAGTTTTCTCTATGATGAAGCAAATCGTTTAATGACAATCGGTTTTAATGTCGAAGAAAAGCGGCGAGATCCCAGCAGCTATGATTTACTGTCTTCTGAAGCGCGTTTGGGAAATTTTGTTGCCATTGCTCAGGGACAGCTTTTACAAGAGAGTTGGTTTGCCTTGGGTAGATTGTTAGCTTCCAGCGGTGGTCACCCGATTCTGATTTCTTGGAGTGGCTCGATGTTTGAGTATTTAATGCCACTGCTGGTGATGCCGAACTACCCAGGCACATTATTGGATCAAACTTATCGAGAGGCGGTTAGACGACAGATAGTCTATGGAAAGCAACGGGGCGTACCCTGGGGCGTATCAGAATCCGGGTATAATGCCTTTGACACGCACTTTAATTATTTGTATCGAGCATTTGGTGTGCCGGGATTAGGGTTAAAACGGGGCCTAGAAGAAGATTTGGTGATAGCACCTTATGCCAGTGCTTTGGCATTAATGATTACGCCGGATGAAGCCTGTGCTAATTTACAACGGTTGATGACAGAGTTTGCTGTGGGTAAGTTTGGTTTTTATGAAGCCGTTGATTTTACAGCCTCTCGTTTACCCGGGGAGAGTAAAAGAGCGATAGTACGTTCTTTTATGACGCATCATCAAAGCATGAGTTTTTTAGCCTTTTCTTATTATTTGCATAAACAACCTATGCAAAAGCGTTTTATCGCGGATCCTCTTTTTCAAGCGACTCTACTATTGTTACAGGAGCGTATCCCTAAACCAACTGCCTCGTACTTAAGAATACCAAAATCCCAAAATATCTCTGCAATCTTAAGTCGGCCTGAAGCGTCTACTCGTATATTTAATAGTCCGATGACGCATGCACCACAAATTCAATTGCTTTCCAATGGACATTACCATTTAATGTTGACACAAGCGGGGGGAGGCTACAGTCGTTGGAAAGAGTTAGCGGTCACTCGTTGGCGCGAAGATACGACTTCGGATAATTGGGGGTTGTTTGGTTTTATTCGAGATGTATCCACGGGTGCATTTTGCTCGACGATTTATCAACCCACAGGTGGGGATTTTGAAAATTTTAAATCGGTATTTTCGGAAGCACATGCTGAATTCAGTCGTAGCATGATGGAGCTTAGCATACATACCGAAGTAGTGGTCTCTCCAGAAGATGATATCGAATTGCGTCGATTACGGATTCACAATCATTCGAAGTTTCATCGTACCATTGAATTCACTAGCTATGCCGAAATCGTTTTGGCACCGCAGGCTGCAGATTTAGCACAACCTGTTTTTAGTAATTTATTTGTCGAAACAGAGATTTTGCCCCAACAGCGGGCAATTTTAGCAACACGAAGGTCTCGAGATGAGGGGCACAATACCCCCTGGTTGTTTCATCTCTTAAATGTGTTTAGCGACAATTCGACGGTGATATCTTATGAAACGGACCGGGCGCGTTTTGTCGGTCGCGGTCGTACTTTGGAATCACCGCTTGCCATGATAGAGCATGGCGATCTTTCTAATACCCAAGGATCGGTATTGGATCCCATTGTCGCCATTCGTTGTCGTTTAACGCTTGAACCGGATGGCTTAGTGCTTTTCGATCTACTTACGGGGGTCACCGAGACCCACGAGCAGTGTCTCACTTTGGTTGAAAAATATCAGGATCGTCGGTTAGCCAATCGTATTTTCGAACTAGCGTGGACACATGGTCAAGTATTATTGCATCAACTCAATATTTCCGAAGCAGACGCCCAACTCTATGCAAAACTTGTGGGAGCCATCCTCTACACCAACGATAAATATCGTGCGGCGCCGAACATCTTGGCCAGTAACCGACGGGGACAATCTGGATTATGGGGGTATTCTATTTCGGGGGATTTACCAATTGTCGTATTAATGATAGAAGATGTGGCCAACATTGAACTCGCGCGCCAATTAATTCAAGCTCAGGCTTTCTGGCGACGCAAAGGCTTGGTGGTTGACTTGGTTATCTTGAATAAGGAACGCATCAGCTATCGACAAAGCTTACAAGAACAGCTGATGAGTTTGGTCACCACTAACACCCCGAATCCAATTGATCATGCAGGCAGTATTATCATACGTATTGTAGAACAAATGCCTTTGGAAGATTGTGTCTTATTACAATCAGTCGCACGTGTAATACTTTCGGATAAAAATGGTACTTTAAAAGAACAATTAAAACATCGACGGGCAAATCCACCTTCCATGCCAATTTTAAACGTGAGTAAATCTTTGAACAAAACGGCTGCTCCTAAGTTACTATTACCGACACAAAATTTGCAATTTTTTAATGGGTTAGGCGGATTTAATCAAACAGGGGATGAGTATATTATTCGCTTGGCAGAAAAGAAGCCAACGCCTTTGCCTTGGGCGAATGTGTTAGCAAATCCAAATTTTGGAAGCCTAGTGTCAGAGAATGGCCAGGGTTATACGTGGACAGAAAATGCGCATGAATTTCGACTCTCACCTTGGGATAATGATCCGATTCAAGATTCATCCGGTGAAGCCTTTTACCTTAGGGATGATGAAACTGGACAGGTTTGGTCTCCAACAGCCCTACCTTGTCGTGGCAAGGGCGATTACCAAACGCGTCATGGCTTTGGATATAGTGTATTCGAGCATATAGAGGATGGCATTCACACGGAATTTTGGATGTACGTTGAATTAGAAGCACCCATTAAATTTTTCGTTTTAAAAATTCGCAATGATTCCGATCGTTCTCGGTATTTGTCGGCTACGGGTTTTATCAGTTGGGTACTAGGAGATTTGCCCGCTAAGCATGCTATGCACATTGTAACCGAACATTTACAGAGTGGGGCATTATTAGCTCAAAACTTTTACAATACAGAGTTTGGTGAACGAACCGCATTTTTCGATGCTAGCACTTCAAATTTAGAATTAAAGGCACGAAGTTTTACCGGAGATAGAACCGAATTTCTTGGACGTAATGGGACCTATTCAGACCCTAATGCCTTGAAACGAATTCGCTTATCAGGGCGAGTTGGAGCAGGATTAGATCCGTGTGCTGCCATCCAATTAACCTTTAATTTGGCAAAACAACATTCTCGAGAAATTGTATTTACCTTAGGTGCAGGAAAAAATAAACAAGATGCCAAGACTTTGCTCAAAAAATTCCAAGGAGCATTGGCAGCAGAATTGGCTTTAAACTCTGTAA
>Ga0207068_1255_pt3 | contig 9727 bp, 8 predicted proteins | sample Alteio_BWMinCont_23_FD_153475 | JGI IMG/M metagenome (GOLD analysis project Ga0207068, IMG submission 153475) | Enriched cells from forest soil in Barre Woods Harvard Forest LTER site, Petersham, Massachusetts, United States -... | ecosystem: Environmental > Terrestrial > Soil > Temperate forest >... | reverse complement strand
CCAGTTGCCATACGCCTGTAATGGCAGGTTCTTATATATATCCAGAATCTGATCGAATCCTGAAATTGAGGAAGAATATCATAGAATTAGTACTTACTGACCATCCATTGGATTGCCTTACCTGCGAAGTAAATAATAACTGTGAGTTACAAACAGTCGCAGCAAAAGTTGGGATAAGAGATGTTCGATATCCTGAAGGCGAAAACCATTTAGATAGAACTAAAGACTTGAGCCATCCCTATATGACATCAGATATGTCAAAGTGCATTAACTGTGGCCGTTGTGTGCGTGCTTGTGATGAAGTTCAAGGGCAGTTTGTCTTAAGCATGGCGGGTCGTGGGTTTGATAGCCATATTGTAAAAGGGGCTGAAACAACCTTTATGGGCAGTGAATGTGTAAGTTGTGGCGCTTGTGCGCAGGCTTGCCCTACAAGTGCTATCTCAGATATTTATGAATCCAAGTCTATTGTAGTTGATGAAAAGATAAGAACGGTTTGTACGTATTGTGGCGTTGGTTGCAACTTAGATGTTGCCGTGAAAGCTGGAAAGATTAAATCAATCCAGGCGCCATTTGACGCGGATGCAAACCAAGGCCATACCTGCCTTAAGGGCCGTTTTGCGTTTTCATTCTATAATCATCCTGATCGAATTCGCACCCCAATGATAAAGAGGGATGGCAAATTTGAAAATGTGACATGGGATGAAGCATATGATTTTATTGCTCATAAACTAACTGAAATAAAGAACAATTATGGTGCGGATGCCATTGCAGGACTATCTTCAGCTCGAGGAACAAACGAGGAAAACTACCTCATGCAGAAGTTTATCAGAGCGGTAATAGGAACTAATAATATTGATAGTTGCGCCAGGGTTTGCCACTCTCCAACTGCAATTGGAATGCAGCGTACTTTTGGTACAGGTGCAGCGACTAACTCCATCAAGGATTTGAAATTGACTGATCTTGTTCTTGTAATAGGCGCTAACCCAACGGATGCACACCCAGTAACCGGTGCGAAGATCAAACAGGTGATGATGAAAAAAACCGGGATCGTTATTGATCCTCGAAGGACTGAATTGGCCAAATATGCGAAATATCATCTTCAATTAAGACCCGGTACCAATGTAGCTCTCATGAATATGATGCTATATTATGTAATCAGTGAGGGACTTGAAGACAAAGATTTTATCTCTACCCGTACTGAAGGGTATGATGCTTTTAAAGAGAATATACTAAAACTGGATGTCAATGAAATGGAGCGCATTACCGGGGTTGACAAAAACCTCGTTCGTGAAGCAGCCATTGCTTACGCTACAGCACCGTTAGCCATGGAATTTCATGGCCTTGGCGTGACAGAACACAGCCAGGGTACATTTACAATCATGCAGATAGCTGACCTTGCTATGATAACCGGCAATATAGGCAAACCAGGATGTGGTGTAAATCCATTGCGTGGTCAAAACAATGTTCAGGGAGCAGCAGATATGGGTTGTCAACCGTACCAGGGAGCCGGTTATTTTGATGTTACGGTGCCTGAATATCATGCCATGTATGAGAAATTCTACAATGCCAAATTGCCAAACTATGCCGGTCTCAAAATACCTCAAATGTATGATGCTGCATTAGCAGGCAAGCTAAAAGCAATGTGGGTTATTGGAGAAGATATGGCACAGACCGATCCTAATACGCAACATGTTTGGAAGGCATTGGACAGCCTGGAACTCCTTGTGGTACAAGAACTATTTATGACTGAAACGGCCAATAGGGCCAATGTAATATTACCGGCATCTTCATTTCTTGAAAAGAGCGGAACCTTTACCAATGGTGAGCGCAGGATACAACGAGTAAATGCAGTTGTAGCTCCTATCGAAGGAACCAAGAGTGATGGACAGATCATAGTTGATATTATGAACAAAATGGGCTATCCACAACCGGATTACGATCCGAAATGGGTACTGGAAGAAGTGGCTCAAATCGTACCATTCTTTGAAGGCGTGAAATGGGATGAACTTGGTGAAAATGGCAAACAATGGCCTGTATTAAAAGATGGAATTGGAACTGATATACTGCATGTTGGCACCTTTAAACGCGGCCTGGGTAAGTTTGTATATAATGACTGGAAAGAAAGCCAGGAGCTGGTGCAAAATGCTAAAGAATATCCATATATCATTACCACAAACCGTGAATTGGAACACTATAATTGCGGAGCCATGACCCGTCGTACTCCGAATGTGGACATATTAATGGATGATGTATTGATGATCAATCCTGAAGATGCCAAAAAGCATTTTATAGCAGACGGTGATATGGTTTGTGTTGAAAGCCCTCGTGGTAAGGTCGATATTAAAGCCAAGATTACCGATGAAGTAAAACCGGGCATCCTAAGCAGCACCTTCCATTTTCCTGATATAATGCTAAATAATATAACCTCTAGTATCTCAGATTCTGAAGCCATGTGCCCTGAATACAAGGTGGTTGCTGTGAACATTAGGAAGAGTAAAGGGAAATATAAAATGATGGCAGAGGCGTAGGAACCTAATTTGAATGTTTGATTTTGAATTTTAAATTTGTGCTATTTCGCTTCATTCCAATGCTTTTTTGGGTTGCAGGATAATCCCAATTTTACGTTTAAGAACGCTCCAAAATTGGGTAAATAACCTAATTCAATATTTGTCGTACCTCCGAACTTGCGTAAACTTTCAAACATCCATCCTATTTTAAAACCAAGGAGTTCTTTTGGTGTAAACTTGTCTACATTTATTGTTCTTTGTGGTAATGAGTCAATTCCTATCGAAGCTACTCTGCTTAAAACAATATTATCATAGGTGACAAAAGGAGCAATAAGCAGGTCAACATATAGTTGATATTTTCTTGATTTTTCTCTTTTATTAAGTCCGTTGATCTTTAATAGTTCATCCTTAACCTTTTCATAAACTAATCCAATCTGTACATATGCCATTTGCAGATTGGTATAACTTGTATAAGCATTCTCTCTATAATAAGTTAGTGATGGGTCAGATTTAAAATTTATTTTTTTCATAGATGGATCCTTAATATCATATCCGATAAAGTTAATTTGATAATAAGAATCATAACCCATGTATTCATTTACTGTTGTATTAATGACACCAATAGATGTTCTAAAACCCAATTTAACAAAATGATTCCCTTTATATTTTATGATTACAGATGTACCTGGCGATGAATATATCCAAACCTTTTCAGAATCATTGATTATATTTTTTTTAAAATAATAAGTTGCTCCTATTTCAATATCATAATAAAGTTTTGGAATCACGGGGCCATTCCCATAATAATATTCAATATTCGGACCTATTGTAACTATCCCAGTTAAATTTAATTTTTTGTTTAAATCATAACTTACATCTAAACTTAAAGGAATGCCAATTAAATTATTTAGCCATGTAAATGCAGTCAGAGGATATAAACTCAGCGTCAACCTTGAAACACTATCCGGTCTATTTCTTAAAATATCAACTGCATATTCTGGTACAGAGTCCTTTATTCCAGGATGTTCTGGATAAATAATTTTTTGAGCATTTACGTTTACTGACAAAAAGCTACATATTGCCAGCAAAGTAGAGATAACTAGGAGTTTGACAACATTTTTACTTTTATACATCATAAATAAATTATACGAGTCCAGCGAAATGCTAATACATGCAAATTAAATCAAACGTAAAAAAAAGTTATATATTGCTTTAAAACATTTAGTTACCAAATTCAAATTTGCCTAACTAAAATCCTCATACAGCAAGTATTTCGCCCTTATTTTCCGGAAGTTGTCAAGGGCAGGTTTCCAGCTTTTGCGGATTTGTTCAGGAGTAAGGCCATCCTGGATTTGTTTGCGAAGTTGATCTGTCCCGGCTAGCTTATCAAAGAATGGAGTAAAGAAATGATCCTTATCGGTTTCATCTTTGTAAAAGCCTGTCAACCAAAATAAATAAACCTCATTGCTGCTCTTAATAAAATCATTGGCAAACCTGGTCAACTTTACCCCTCTGCAAGTCAGTCCCTTATACATAGGGTCATCGGCTTTTCCTGGCATGCTATGCGGTACAAATTCGGTGTCACTTTGCTTAAAACCCGGTTTGCCCACTACTTCAAAAGGCATATCTGTTCCCCTTCCAACACTCACATTTGTCCCTTCAAATAGCCCCAATGAAGGATATAAGTATATAGCAGCCATGGTTTTTAAATTCGGTGAAGGAGGTATCTTAATATTGTACTGGTTTTTATGGCTATAATTTTCAACCTTAATTACGGTTAAGTCACATTTCTCTCCTTTTGCAAGCCAACCTTCTCCATTCAGCATTTGTGCATATTCACCTACCGTCATCCCATATACAATCGGCACGGGATCCATCCCAACGAATGAAGAAAACTGCTTTTCCAAAACTGGCCCATCAACATAAAAGCCATTTGGGTCTGGCCGGTCAAGTACAATCAACTCCTTTTTATTTTCTGAACAGGCCTCCATAACATAATGAAGCGTAGATATATAGGTAAAAAATCGCACACCTACATCTTGTATATCATATATCACAAGATCAATGTCAGACATATCTGCAGAAGATGGCTTTTTATGGTCGCCATAAAGTGAAATTACTGGCAGGCCGGTCTTTTTATCCATCGTATTTGCAACATTGCCCCCGGCCTCAACATCACCCCTGAAACCATGCTCCGGCGCAAATATTTTTTTGACATTTATTTTTAAGGCGACAAGGCTATCCACTAAAAGCTTATCACCAACAACGGATGCCTGGTTGATAACCATGGCAATACGTTTGCCTTTTAACCTGGATAAATACTCTGACATTCGCTCGTCGCCTGATTTTGACTGTGCGGTGGAAAGTGTGGGCAATGCCCAAAAAACCGCAATTATTATGATTACTTTTGCTGCTGAAATCAATGCTGTAGTTTTGAATTTTGAATTTTTCATAGCTCGTCGTATTTCCTATAAATCACACCGGTCATTTTCAAAGGCCATTATTCGCATTGCGCTTTTGGCAGTAGCGCTCAGCATAGCGATTATGATCATTTCCGATGCAATAGTCATAGGATTTCAAAACGAAATTAAAGATAAAATTAGCGCTTTTGGTGCACATATTCAAGTTGGTAACTTAAAAAGTAATTTTTTAATTGAAAATGAGCCGATTCCATTAGACCCTAAATTTGTTAATTCTGTCAAAAATATAAAAAATGTTACTCATATACAGCCTTTTGCAACCAAGTCCGGCATCTTAAAAACAGAAAATTCTATTGACGGTGTCGTATTAAAAGGTATCAATAAAAATTTCAACTGGTCTTTTTTCCACCGGGAATCTTTTGATGGAAAAGAGATTACTTTTAATGATACCACCTCCTCTGATGACATTATTGTATCACATGCACTTGCTGAGCGGCTCAACCTCAAACTGGGTGATAAAGTGATCATGTATTTTATAAAAGACAATATAAGAGCGCGGAATTTTAACATAAAAGGAATTTATAAAACGGGCATTGAAGAAATTGATAAGTATTTTATTTTGTGCGACATAAAACAAATACAGGAACTCAATAACTGGCAGCCGAACCAGGTTGGTGGATATGAAATATTTATCAATAATTTCAAAAAACCTTGATGCGGTAAATACCGAAGTGAGGGGCAAGACAGATATTACTCTTGACACAAAAACAATCATCCAACGATACCCACAAATATTTGATTGGTTGGAATTGTTGGATACCAATATCCAGATCATATTGATTCTTATGGCAGTAGTTGCCACCATTAATATGATTACTGCTCTTCTTATCATGATCCTGGAACGCACCCAAATGATCGGTATTCTCAAAGCCCTGGGCTCAGATAACAGGCGACTACAAAAGATATTTTTAATTAATGGTATGTTGCTCATAGGTCTTGGTTTAATTATTGGCAATGGTTTCGGTTTTGGTTTAATGCTACTTCAAAAGAACTTCCATATCATGAAGCTTGATGAAGCTTCCTATTATGTATCAGAAGTTCCTGTCTATTTTGAATGGGCTCATATTCTTCTTATTAATGTCGGCGCATTTATTGTCTGCGCAATTGCCCTCTTCCTTCCCGGTATTCTTGTGAGCCATATCAGACCTGTGAAGGCGATTCGGTTTGAGTAGCATTCGTCCTTCAATACGGACTTGATCCCCATCCGAACAGATGTTTATCCGGGCGGGCGCAATCTCTCCAAAGCAACGTACCAAAGCCCCAAAAAAGAGAGCGGCAGGTTAGATTATTTTACTTCATAAAATATTAAATAACAACAATATACATAAAAATTTAAACTATTTACTGCTGACGGCGTTATAAGTGCTTAACTAATTTAACCAAATATGAAATATGTATTCCTTCTCTTCCTTGTGGTTTTATGCTCATGTGCTAAAGGTCCATATTCTGTTAACTATTCCGCGAGCGGAAATTCAGGAACCTTATATGTTTCCTATATCGATGAAAATGGCCTAACTCAAAATTATACTGGCACGAGTCCCTGGAACTATAGCTTCACAGTAAAGAGCGGTGCATCGCTCAAAGTAAGTGCACATTGTGATATTACCGGAACCAGCACAGTTGACATCAAAATTAATAATGTTGACAAAGCTAATGATACGGAAACCGGTACTAATGCAACCGCCAGTACGACTGCTAATTAGATCGTAATAATTTCTAATCCGGTTTATTCAAAATAGACCGGATTATTTTTGCATTCCGCTCATGTTTTGTACGGTTTCAGCAAACTGCGACCTCTAGCAAATATTTAACTTTGTTCCCAGAATCATGTCCTCACCAATAATCCTCTTTTACGCTTTGGCTAATAATCTAAATATATAACTATTAGATTAAACACCCTTTAGAGAAGGAAAAAAAGAAGACGAATGACACTTCACTAACATTCGCCAACCAGGGGCTTTGGATTTTCGAGGAGCATTACTTTGGGGGCTTGTGGCTTGTATAACTCTCGTTCCTCGATTTATTTGTTATGACGGTCTGTGCACCCTTAATCCTAATTCCCATTCGCGTCAACTTTTAAGGTAAAAATCCGGTTGGTATTGAGACTTTCCCCAAATGAATTGCTATAGCCCGCAATCAAATAACCCCCGTCTTTTAGCTCAAGGAGGGATTGGCCTGTTGTATAAAACTGTTCCATATAGGTATGCTGCCAAACAATGTTCCCATTCAAATCAAATTTGATTAATCTCGTTTTATAGCCATTATTGTTGTTATTGGCCAAAACCACAAAAGCATTGTTTGTTATTGCAGACATGGCGACAGCCGTATCCGAATAAATATTACTCGTATATGTCGTCCATACGGAGTCCCCGTTTTTGTTGTATTTGCTTACGGTGAGGTTCTGGTCGCTTATTTGATACTTGTTGCTGGATCCAATAACGTAGTAACAGCTGTCTGCGGCTTGCCTAACCAAAGTAGCCGATTCACTAAAATTTGAATTGGAAAACATAGCCCAATTTAATTTAGAAACATTGCCCTTACCTGTTATTTTAAACAGAAAGCGTTTAGGATTGTAGAAACCTATCAAGCTTGGGCCTAAACTGTTTATTCCGGAAGCAAGGAGTCCTGCGGCTACAAAGGAGCCATCATTTGATGCTGTAATGCCCGAACAGTGGTTATAAGGGAGGGTAGTATACGCTACCGAAAAGTCATACATTTCTCTCTTCCAGATTTTATTGCCTGCATAATCCAATTTGGCTAAAACGCAAGCTGGCAAATATGGATATACGGCCCATAAAGCCACGGTATAATTCGAATTACAGGCAACATAAAATCCATCTGCAAGCGGATAGACACAAGTCAACCCTGATGAGTAGGCCGTTGTAAAGGTGAAACTGTCTTTAATATTTCCTTGCACGTCTGTGGTCAAAAACCAGGGCAGATCAAAATTATAGGCATCGATGGTATTCCCACATAGCAGCAATGTACCATCTGGCTTTTGAATAATGGCAACGCCTTTAATGTCAGTGGCATTTGTATAGGTTTTCCGCCAGGTGACTACACCATTTGCATCAGTCTTTATAAGCAGGAACTTAGACTTTGCCCCATTATGATTTTCGAGGGAACTGCCGAAAATATAATATCCCCCGTCATTGCTTTGTATCATTTGAGCAACGGTCTCACTGTTTGGCGATTCATAAAGTTGTATTTTTGAATTATTGACATTCGGACTGCCTCCGGTTGTTGATTTGTGACAAGCGGAAAATGAAAGTGCGAGGATGACTACAAAACCAGATATTATTTGAAAACTGGAACTCCACCCCCTACCCCCGCCAGCGGGGGAGAACCCTGAATATTGTACAACTTGAAAAGGGAACTTCATATTTTCATAGGTTGTAAAGAAAAGTTCCAAATCCTAATAATGCTCCTTAGAACTGTACCCCGCTGTCGGGGGTAGGGGGTGGAAAAGCAAACTTTTGTGTATTTCATTTTATAATTTCGCCATTGTTGCTGCTTATCCTGAACACGTTAATATTATAATTGCCCTGGGTAAATGTTGCATTTGTCCCCAACACGACTATATTATTGTTTGCATCAGTACATAAATCGTATGCAGCAGTACTTGTTGTCCCTCCATAAGTTTTGTCCCATAGCACACTGCCGTTCAAATCCAATTTCATGATCCCTATTGCTGGTTTTACATTATTTAACGTATATGCAATAATAATTTCGTTATACCCATTTTTCTTAATTTTTGCAATGGTTTTATTTGCTGAATTTGGAAGTGTTTTATCCCATACCGATTTAAAGTCAGTCCCTGTTTTTACAATTTCGATAGCTGACCCGAATCCGGATCCAATGGTAAAAGCTATAAAATATCCACTGTCTGTTAAAGAAATTATACTGCCCTTTTGTATATTGTATAACCCGTTTAATCCACTTGTATATTTATAATCACGAAGAAAGCTGTCCTTTGCATTAAAAACAGAAATAGTCGGATAAAATGGGCTGTTATTATCAGACTGATAGATGCCGTTGCAAATTTTTAGGGAATTAGAGACAGACAACACTGAAAAAAAGCGATCCCAATACAAGCTTAGTATTAGGAGAAAATCCTGAATCAATTTCGTTCCCATTATTGTCTAAAGTAAGTATCATGGGCTCTGACGAGAAAGTGCCTTTTGTTGTGCCAGTTACGAAAGTACCAATACCCATAATTTCAAAATTGCCATCAGGCCTGGTATACACACCATATGCCTGGCTGCCACCTACGTCAATACTCGGATTTTTTGTGGAAGATATGTTATACCTTTTTTCCCATTCTTCATTCCCATCCGCATTTATTTTGATAATATATTCAATTTGCACTTTAGATGGCTGATTGGTAATTGGGTCTATGCCATTATATGTACCACCTACAGCGAGGTAACCACCATCCATTGTCTCTGTTATATCATTCCCAATATCAGAAAAGGGGCCGCCGTAGGTATGCCGCCACATCGTGTTCAGGTTTTTGTCAAGTTTTATGATATACACATCAAAACTGCCGGCCCCAAAACTGTTAGTAGCGCCGCAAATAATAAAACCTCCATCTTTGGTAGGCCGTATCACGTTGCCATAGCTTTGCTGGTCGCCCCCAAAAAAATGGATGTTTGAGTTGTCATTATTGGCCGGAACAACCGTTTTTTGGCAAGAAAAGCCTAGTGCTATGCCAAAAAAAATCAACCATAAGTATGTGAA
>Ga0207068_1319_pt1 | contig 9738 bp, 10 predicted proteins | sample Alteio_BWMinCont_23_FD_153475 | JGI IMG/M metagenome (GOLD analysis project Ga0207068, IMG submission 153475) | Enriched cells from forest soil in Barre Woods Harvard Forest LTER site, Petersham, Massachusetts, United States -... | ecosystem: Environmental > Terrestrial > Soil > Temperate forest >... | reverse complement strand
TTGTGCAGGACGGTGTGAGTGGTGAAGTGGACCAGATCACTGCGATCAATGAATGGAATGACTTTCACACCCGGCGGCAAGATGTGATGGTTCAGTTCCTCGACTTTCTGGTGAATAGCCTGCAAAGCCGTGTCCGCTGCCGCGCTTTTCCGCAACAGCACAATGCCCGACACCACGTCGTCGTTGTCTACAATCTTTCCGTCCTCGCGGTGAATGCCCCTGGCAAACTGCCCGAGGCGGATCTTCGGACCTTGCGTGACCACGGCAATGTCCTTCACCCGTAGCGGCGTGCCATTCTTGGTGACAATGACCGTTTGGGCGATATCCTGGGCGCGGTCGACCAATCCCACCGATCGCACGTTGATCTGTTGCAAGCCCTCTTGGATGAAGCTTCCGCCGGCATTCGCGTTGTTGTTGGCGAGCTGGCGATCAAGGTCTATGGCGATACCCTGAAAACGTTGGAAGATAAGAGCGCCCAGATCGCCCGCATTATGGGAACCGTTAAGGGAGTCGAAGACCTTGGTGTCTTTCATGTGCTGGGCCAGCCTAATCTGAACGTGACGGTGGACCGCGATGCGGCCGCTCGCTACCAGATCAACGTCGCTGACGTGCAGGATGCGGTTCAGACCGCTGTGGGAGGCAATGCGCTGAGCCAAGTCCTCAAGGGTGAAGCTCGATACGATCTGGTGTTGCGCTATCTCCCGCAATACCGCGACACCAAGGAAGCCATCGAGAATATCCGTCTACTCTCGCCCTCTGGCGAACGGGTATCGCTGTCCCAGCTCTGCAGGATCAGCATCGCCGACGGCGGTTCCGAAATCTATCGCGAAGGCAATCAGCGTTATGTCGCCATCAAGTACAGCGTCCGCGGCCGTGATTTGGGCGGCGCGGTCGAAGAGGCGATGAGAAAAGTCAATGAACAGGTAAAACTGCCGGCCGGATATCACATCGACTGGGCGGGAGAATACGAGAGCCAGAAGAGGGCGGACAAGCGGCTGCTGATTGTGCTCCCCATCACCATTCTCGTCATTTTCATCATCCTGTATACCATGTTCAAGTCCTTCAAATGGGCATTGCTGATCCTGGCCAACGTGGCGATGGCTCGATTTGGTGGCCTGCTGGCTCTTCTGATTACCGGCACAAACTTCAGTGTTTCCTCGGGCGTGGGATTCCTGGCCCTGTTCGGCGTATCCGTGCAAACCGGAGTTATCATGCTGGAGTACATCAATCAACTTCGAGCGAAGCGCTTTTCCACCGAAGACGCCGCCGTGGAAGGCGCCGTGCTCAGGCTGCGGCCCATCATGATGACCATGCTGGTGGCGACTTTGGGACTCCTGCCCGCCGCGCTGTCGCATGCGATTGGTTCTGACTCTCAGCGCCCCTTTGCCATCGTCATCGTCGGCGGGTTGATCGCTGACTTAGTCATGAGCATCTTTTTGCTGCCAACTTTGTACGTGTGGGCCGCCGGCGAAAGAGATGTGCTTCCCGTAGCCGAAGAAGGGTTCGAGATAGGGGAGCACGTGGATTGATGTATTTGTCCGTGCGCCCCTGGCGCGGATGCCCGTCTCCTTTACTTCGCTACCACGTCGTACGGTCGCATCATTTCGTTGTCTTCGTGCTCCAGAATGTGGCAATGCCAGACGTACCGGCCAGTATAGCCTTCAAAGGGAACGATGATGCGGGTGATCATTCCCGGTTCCGCTCGCACCGTGTCCTTCCACCCAGCTTCGCTCGGGTCGGGGGGTATTGCGTCACCTCGATAACGCAGGATGCCTTTATTCTGATACGCAAATGCGTCAAAACGCCGCCGGTCCAGTACCTGAAACCGCACCAGGTGCAGATGAATCGGGTGGGTATCGTCGGTCATATTCAAAAGTTCCCAAATCTCCACTGAGTTTAAGGACGGATTTTCCGTGACCGGCATCTTCCAGTGGGTGTTGTTAAGCAGCATAACCACAGTTTCCCCTCGCAGGTCGTCCACTTCACCCAAGGTGACGGTGCGGGTCTTCACCGCTTCCGACTCCGCTATTCTGCGAACCGGCCGCAGTGCTGATGGCAGGGAACTGGTGTCTTTGGAACTGGATTTCCCGACCCGCAGCTGGATCACTGACTGATGCGCGTCGTTTGTTAGGACGATCTGTGCTCCGGCCTGGTCGCCGAAATCCACGACTACGTCTGCCCGTTCACCGGGTGCAAGCGTTAGCTGCTTCAGTGCAACCGGCGCCGGCAGAAGTCCCTGGTCGGTCCCGATCTGGTGGAAGGTCTGTCCGTTCGGTAACGACAAATGAAAGAACCTCCCGTTCGCGGCGTTGAGAACTCGAAACCGGTATTTGCACGGCTCGACTTCCAGGTAAGGAAGTATCTTCCCATTCACCAAGACCGTATTGCCGAAGAATTCCGGGACCCAGGCTTGGCCCGGGTAAGAAGACACCGGGTAGAACAGCTGGCCTTCCGGGTCGAACATCCGGTCACAGAGGATGAGCGGGATCTCGTACTTTCCACTGGGCAAGTTCAGGGATTCCTCGAGCTTGTCTCGGACAATATACAGGCCCAGTAAACCTGCGAACACGTTCAGCCGGTTAATCCCCAGGGTATGGTCGTGGTACCAGAGCAGGGCTGCGTCCTGATCGTTTGGATAGTGGTAGATTGCGGATTTGCCCGGTACGTACCAGTTTTCCGGATATCCATCGCTGTCCGGGGGAGCTTTCGCGCCATGCAGGTGAACCACGGTGCGAACCTCAGGCTTGTCGGATTCGGCGCCGTGCAGGTTATGGTCGATCGGCAGGAAATGTATGGCCGGCAGCTCGTTCGCCCATTCGACCAGCATCCCGTCGCCACTCTGAGTTTCAATCGTCGGTCCCGGAGAGGTTGAGCCGATTCCCCAAAAGCGTGTCGGTTTCACGTCGCGGTGGACTTTGCTTTCAATCTGCCGCATCGCCAAACGGTAGTATGGGATTCTGGCCTTGGGGTCCGTGGGGCTCGGGCGGAATTCCGTGGAATGGGCTATCTCAGGAATCGGCAGCGGATCCACAAACGGAGTGAGCGAGTTTGGATCAAGCGTCGGCCTCACAACCGGCAGGCGGCGCCCTCCCCCGTGTGAAAGCATCAGAGCCGCAGCCGTCATGCCGCTCTGCTCGAGAAATTTTCGTCGCGTAATGGACACTGACTATTCCTACCGGAATGCCGCCCGAAGGAGACTCTGATTAATTCCGAATTTTCAGCCAGAACGCCGCATGGGCGGGTACTCCCCCCTGCTTTGGCGGCTTCACTGGAGTCTTTTCCAGGCTAAGATTCCAGGCCGCTTTCAGTCGAACAGGCATGCGAGGGACCAGTCTCGCATGCCTGTCGTCGCTTCGTCCAGCCGGCGTGGAAAGAACCCAGCCAACGTTTCTTCCGTTCAGCCGGCCTACTTAGGTTCTCCGGTGTTCGGGTTCAAGAAGAGAACTCCATTGTCTCTCCTGTGTTTGAAGTCAAACATCTGAGTGATGGAGTTGGCAATTGAATCGAATGATCCCTGACCGATGCGCTGTCCGCCCAGCCAGTTGTCTTCGACGAAACGAATGATCGAGCTCTGGTCGGTGGCAGAGTGATCCACCGAGTTCTCCAACGCGTAAGGTGAGATTACCAGCAGCGGCTGACGAGGACCGTATCCGCAACGGCCTAGCGCGTGGGTGTTGCCCGGATCCACACCCGGTAGGGAGTTGGATGCGCTTCCGCAGCTGCCTGGACCGGTAAGCGTATCAGCAGAGCCCGTAGATTGATTTACGATCGGCCCCATCTGGTGGTCGTACCAGCCATCGGAGTCATCGTACATAATGATCACTGCAGTTTCCTTCCAGTCAGGCTGCTTTTGCAGGAAGTTGAGGGTGTCGACGACGAACGTCTGCTCGTCGAGGGGATCGGAGTAGCCCGCATGGCCGTCCTGAACGCCAATGGCTTTCAGGAAACTCACGGCTGGAAAGTTGCCTTTCTTGACCGCATCAAAAAAATCCAGAACGTCATAGTTGTGGTTGGCGGGACCGTCATGGCCGATCTCTGAAATTGACTTCGGACGGGTGTGGCTCGGATTGGCAGTGGATGCCCAATACTGGAAGAACGCGTGGTGCGGAATGTAATCGCCGGTGGTTCCGGCCAGTCCGGCAGAGCTTCTCAGGCAGCCGGTGGTGCCGTTGGAGTTTGTAATGGTCAGATTGAAACCACCCATGAACGAGCCCCAGGTGACGCCAGCCGCAGTCAGAAGGTCGCCAATATTCTTGCTGGACATCTGCACCTGGTTCCGGGTGGGGTTGGAGCACGTATCGTTGAGCGGGTCAGGATCGCCGATCACGGTCAAGGAGTTGTCGCCGCCATCGACTTCGTCGCCCGTCCCGTTCAGCGTCTGCGCAACGCCGTTCGTCTGTCCGGAAACCAGGTTGATCACGCCAACCGTGGATGGGCCAAACGTCGTGCTGTAGGAATTGTCGCTCATCGCAAAATGCTGCGCGTAATTCCAGAAGGCGGTGGTAGTGTTGCCGTCAAAGTAGCCCAGATTCAGGCCGCTCGTGTTCAAGATTCCTCCGCCTGCCGGAGGTGGCCCGGGCGTGCCTACGTTCGCCGGAAACAAGTCGAGCGCTCCCATATCAAAAGCAGACTGCTCCGCCGTATAGTCGTGGTTCTGATCGGCAGTCACCGCCTGGGTGCGGTCCAGTCGGAAGGGATTAGTGGCTCCAGCGCCATTGGCAGGGTTCAGGTTGGGGTTGTTGTTCAGCAGAGCGTTGGTGTAGCCGTTTACCGTTGGCGTCCCCGGTCTGGCGTGGAACTGCGGCTCGCCGCTGGTGTTCTTGGCAATCGGATAGGTTCCGAAATAGTGATCAAACGAAACATTCTCCTGGAAGATCACCACTAAGTGCTTGATCGGCGTCGCAGTCTTGGCGGAGCTCGAAACGGGGTTCGAAGCCGCAAATGCGGGCGAAACAGTCGGTCCCAGGGCAGTAGTCAATGCGGTCACGAGAGCCAGCATCTTCCTGGGGGCGGCGAATGCGCGAATCTGGTCGAACATATCTATCCTCCTCCGTCCTCCGGCCATCACACCTAGGTATCGCGAAAGTCGTCTCTGGCCAGTGGAAAGAACAGCTTAGAGAACTTGCATGTCAGGATTATGACCTCCGCGTTAAAGGTCCATGAATTGCCTCAGACCGCTTCCTGGACCAAGGCGAGGCGCCCGCCCGCCGTCTCATGGCCAGGGCAGATTCGGAGTCTTGTTCGGTTTTCGTAACAAAACGCCCCCTCATGTTGCAGGTTTCCTTTCCTGTGTTAGATATGCGCTATCGGTGGGTTCGAGGAAGGCTTTTGCCAGTTGGAGCGGCCTCGAGAGTCAACCACCGGCCGCGCCTGGAGCGCAGGTCTTTGCACGAAGGGCCTGAAATGAAAAAAGAGAGAATACTGTTGGTGGAAGCAGAGGAAGCCAGTAAGGGATTGAGTGAGCACCTGCGGGACTGTAGGTACGAGGTGGATACAGCCGAGACCTTCGTCTCGGCGGAAGAATCCTGGCGCAGAAATCGGCCCGACCTGGTCGTGATCGGCGCCGATCTTCCCGATGGATTGATCTCAAGGTTGGTTCCGCGATTGCGGGCGATGGATTCTTCCATTCCCGTCATCGTTCTCGCCAGCCACACTTCCATCGGTTTTGCCACCGAGGCAGTCCGGCAGGGCGCCGAACAGTTTCTGACCAAACCGGTCCAGGCAGCAATCCTGGGATTGGTCATTGACCGCAGCCTGGAGAACCGGCGTCACCGCCGCCTCTGTCTTGCTGAAATGTCGAGGTGCAAGCGCCGCGTTCAGGATCCCTTTGTGGGCAGAAGTAGCATGATCAAGAGCTTGCAGAATCAGGCGCACCGCCTGGCGTTGGTGGACAGTCCAGTGCTGATTCAGGGTGAAACAGGTACTGGCAAAGGAGTCCTGGCCCGGTGGTTACACCAGAACGGCCGCCGAGCCTCCGAACCCTTTGTCGAACTGAACTGTGCTTGTTCCCGTGGACTGGTCGAGGGGGAAATGTTTGGCGACGAGCGGGCAACCGCGTCGCGGGGTCCGGAGAGCAAGCTGTCTGCTCTGGAGGCGGCTCACCGGGGAACGATTTTCCTCGACTCGATTGACAACCTTGATCCTCTGCTGCAGCCGAAGGTGTTGCAGTTGCTTAAGCAAAAGCAGTTTCGGCGAGTGGGAAGCGGTCAACATCACCCGGTCGATATTCGCCTCATCGGCGCCTCCCACCGTCCCCTGAACTGGCTCCTCCAGCAAAGACGGTTTCGTGACGAATCGTCCTTCCCGGTCCAAACTCTCTCCATCGATCTCCAGCCGCTGCGCCATCGGGTGGAGGACATTCCTGCCCTGGCCAGTTCCATCTTGAACCGTCTGTCGGAAGACATGGGAACCGACGCATTTGAATTGAGCCGGGCGGCGCTTTCAGCCCTTCAGGGGTACTCCTGGCCAGGAAACATTCGGGAACTCAGCTTGGTTCTGAAAAGGGCCGTGCTGGTTGCCTCCGATACGGTGCTGACCGAGAGAGACCTCGGCTTTGACCTGATGTCCGAGCAGAACTTGAACAGTATCGGCCATCTCAGAACACTGGAAGAGTTTGAGCGCCATTACATCCACCAGGTATTGCGGAAAGAAGGTGGACACGTCGAATCCGCGGCCCGGAAGCTCGGAATCCCGCGCAGTTCGCTGTATCACAAACTAAAGCAATACCGGGATGACCAACCGGCCTAGCCGGCTGTATGACTGCGCTCACCGCAATTACGCAAGGCGGGAAATCACATGGAAGTACCAGCATGTAGGGCGGAGATCCGCTGTGATCCAGACAACTGACCAATTGACGCGCTGTCGGGTCGCCGCTATTGAGAGATCGAACTCGCGACCGACGAGAACGCGTTGTTCGCATTGCCACCAATCAGCCGTATGGTTCCCACTACCAAAACCAGGATCACCGCCAGCATGACCGCGTACTCCGCGATATCCTGTCCCTGTTCATCCGACCAGAGCCGGTGAATCAAATTAACCATAATGCCTCCGTTCGTTGATTATTGTGGTCGCCCCATGATGAAGGGCCGCGCTTCACTTGTCAAATCGAAAGTTCGCCGGCCTGTTGACGATTTCACCCCGTAACCCGGCAATCCGGGTGATGAACTAACCGTCCGATTTTCGCAGATGCCACGCGCTCTTGCCTCGGCCTTGGGCGCACTGCGAGAATCTTCCTGATGAAACTCCACATCAATGGCGAAGACCGCGAGTTCAATTCGCCCCTGTCATTAGCTGCCTTGCTCGACAGCCTGGGGATGAAGGCTGGCCGCGTCGCGGTTGAACTGAATCGCGACATCGTCCCGCGCGAACGCTGGCTCGAAACCGCTCTGGCGGAAGGCGATCGTCTGGAGATCGTTCACTTCGTCGGCGGCGGGTCGGTCCTCTCCTGAGTTCCCGGGAACTCCTCTAAGCACTCCCTTTTCACAGCGCACTTGCTTGACACTGAGCTGACAGTCCCACAGTGAGGAGGCAAAATGGTTGGCGAACTCGACGTGCTCAGCGAATGGATTCCCGAACAAATGCTTCCCGGCACGATCTTCGTGCTGCAAAACGCGGGCCGGGTCGGCGAAAAGGACGATCCCTATTGGGCGGTGCTTGCCTGTCCCGAGTGCGGCACCCTCGGCCTGATCACCCGCAAACAACTTGCCGGCTTGCTCCCAGTCATCTGCGGCTCCGGCCAGTGCTCCGCGCAGTTTTTCATCCAGGACAGCGAAGTGGTGCTGCGGAAGCCGTTCTAGGGTCGTTCCGGCTGGGTGGCCCAGCCATCCGGGGGTGTGTCTTTCTTTCCCGTAACGAAACTGTCGGGATTTTCGCCGACACCCTTCCAACTCTTCGGGGGGACGGGGAACAGACGGGACGTACCCTGGTTTCTTCACGCCACTCAGCCGAAAAACCCTGGTGAACGTCCCGTCTGTCGCCAAGTTTCAGAACGCCTTATTCCGTCGACGAGACCGGCGGAGTCCCACTATCGATGAAGGTGTAGAACACAGCAACACGGCCGTTGCGTTCCTCCAGAACATCCGTACCGGTATAGCGGAACGGCTGGTCAGGAAGTCCGCTCCCCCAACGGCACATCCCGACATTGTGCATGGTGCGAATATCGCCAACCACCTTATAGCGGTACTCCGGGATGCGCTTACGAATTTCCGACGCTGCCTGATTGACCGCCGCAATGCCGACCAGGCGGCCACCCGGGTGTATCCATACGCAATCTTCGTTATAAGCATTGCGCATCATAGCTTCGCGTTTCACTGGATCAAGCTCGATGAAGATCTCATCGAAGTTGTGGTGCATCAGTTCTGCGGCGGTCATCTTCTCCTCCTTAGTTTCTCTTTGCCAGTGTAACGATCTTCTCTATGACCTCGCCAGCCATTCTTCCTCCTGGGAAATCTGGGGAGAAATCTGGGGACGGAAATCTGGTCCCCAATTTTCCCTGTCACCGGTTTCCCCGTCTGCGGTTCTCTTTGAGTGGATTCGAACTAGTTACTGGGAACGTTCTGTTTGTCCCCGAGTCTCCCTTCCGAGTTTCCCTTGACAAGTTTGCGTTTCAGGGAGCAGAGTTCAATTCGTAACGCAGTTCAAAATAGTTCTCGTCGGAGGAAGGTTATGCAGCGCATCGGTTTTCTGGTTTTCGTGCTATTCGCTTACCTTTCGGCCACGGCCACTCTGGCCAGGGCCCAATATGCAGGGGAGACAACGCAAGCCCTGAACTACCTCGCAACCAGCCAAGCGCCCACGGCTCCAGCGATGCAAATCGTTGCGGGTGACGATCTTTACGTGATTGTGTCGTGGGCTGGAACAAATCTAAACGACGTCACTGGCGTGCTCGACAATCCAGGGGGTCATCCTCTGACACGGGAATCAGGAGCGTGTGACTCTCATAGCGGGACGTGCATTGCCCGATACCGAATCACTGAGAGTTCTCTCATAACCGTACACGCCACACTTTTGATTAACAACGCAACGGTGGCGTCTTTTTTTGCTTACGTCAAGGAATGTCTGACTCAGACGGTCTGACGTCATCCCCGACAAGTTCGCCGGCTTCAGGGAGGAAAGTTCAACTGGTTACGTAGTTCGAAACAATTTTCTTCGGAGGAACGTTATGAAGCGCATTGGTTTTGTGATTCTGGCTCTATCTTGTTACCTTGTCACCACGGTCAACCTGGCGAGGGCGCAAAGCTACCCCGGGGAGACAATGCAGGGGCTGCGTTACATCGCGACCAGCCAATCGCCCACCTCCCTGCCGATGCAAGTCTCTCCATATGACGATCTCTACGTGACTGTGTTTTGGGTTGGCGTAACTCTAAACGATATTAGTGGCGTGCTCGACAATCCAGGGGGGAATGCTCTCAACCTTGAATCAGGATCGTGTTTTGCCCAAAACCAAACGTGCATTGCTCGATACATGATAACTGAGACCTCCAAGATAACGGTAAAGCCCACACTTTTGATTAACAATACAGGCGTGTCGTTTTTTGTGTACGTGAAGGAATGTGTGGGCACGCGTCTCACCTTTCGACGATAACCTGGTACCCCTCGATAACAGCGAAGGCTCTGTCAAGGGCACAGTTATCCTGGGCGGTGCGTCAGCGCCGCCCGGGTGGCCCGGCCATCCGGGAGTGTGTTTTTCTTTCCCGTAACGAAACTGAGGGTGCCCCGTCCTTGCGCTTTTTGCAAGGG
>Ga0207068_1034_pt2 | contig 9751 bp, 9 predicted proteins | sample Alteio_BWMinCont_23_FD_153475 | JGI IMG/M metagenome (GOLD analysis project Ga0207068, IMG submission 153475) | Enriched cells from forest soil in Barre Woods Harvard Forest LTER site, Petersham, Massachusetts, United States -... | ecosystem: Environmental > Terrestrial > Soil > Temperate forest >... | reverse complement strand
TATGGTGCCTCCAGCTGATAAGGTAATTGATTTGGAGGGTGAGATTTTTATTTTGTCATGCTTCCCATTTATCTGCGCATCATTTGAGAGTGGATAAATAATCAGTTCCTTAATTTTAGGCTTAACGGTGTCAGGCACCTCCAGGCCAAAAAGGAGAGGGTTGATTGGAAATTCAGTTTTCGCATCCCTAATTTCAAAATGCACATGAGGGCCTCCGGAATTCCCTGTGTTTCCTGAAAAAGCAACAATCTCACCTTGTTTAACAATCAATTCATTTTCTTTTGGGAAAAGTTCTACCTCGAAACTCTCATTTTTATACTGCGCATCCTGGACATACTTGGCAATTGCCCCGTTAAATCTGCTTAAGTGTCCATAAACCGTTACGTAACCATTTGGATGGGTGATATAGATTACCTTACCGTAACCTACCGGAGAAACTTTGATCCTGGAGATATACCCATCAGCGGAAGCGTGGACTTTCAAACCCTCTTTCCCGGTACGCAAGTCCAGCCCGGCATGAAAATGGTTAGGGCGCATTTCGCCGAAATTTCCAGCCAATGAAATCGGAATATCGAGTGGACAGCGGAAATAGTTGTGTGGATAGGTTTGAGAAGAGAGGATATAATTCAGGAGGATAAATAAGAAAGTCAGGCAATTCTTCATAAATAATGGTTTGTTGCCCATCTTTTACGTCTCAGAGAGCTTTCAAATGTAGGATTTTGACAGACAAGTGATGTGTCCTTGGCTCGTCCATCACTTTTCCTCTATAAGCCAGAGCATAATGAAGGATGGTTATAAAGCCCGGATTGTTAAAATCTTTTCCGGTTTCTCTTCTTAAATCACCCTTTCCGCCTCTATTTTTGCTTCTGTTAATAAGGCTAAAATGCAAGAAATGAATGAATTACATGAAATAGTCTCGAACTTAGAGAGTAAAGCTCAAAAATTAATACATTTGCATACCAAGGCGTGTGAGGAGAATAAAAGTCTCAGACAAACCAATGCCAGCCTTTTGGAACAAATTCAACAAAAGGAGCTGGAATTCAAAGAACTGGAAGAAAAACACCAGGCTTTAAAATTGGCTAAATCCTTATTGGAAGGCCAGGAATCAGAAAAGACTACAGATATTAAGTTAAAAATAAATGAGCTCGTACGGGAAATCGATAAAAGCATAGCTCTCCTGAATAAATAGATGATCGACAACAATATTCAAGTCAATATCGGAGGACGGATTTACACGCCCACAGTAAAAAAGGACGAGGTAGATCGGGTAGTCAAGGCGGCAGGACTTATCAATGATCGCATGAATGTTTTTGAAAAAACCTATGCGGTAAAAGATAAGCAGGATTTGTTAGCTATGTGTTGCCTTCAATTCGCAACTCAATACCTTGAAACCGATAATCTTAACTTGTTGCATTCTGACGGAGTTTCAGAGAAAATCACAGCTCTGGAAAAGGTTATTTCGGATCATTTGAATAAGGAAAAGTAGCTTTTTAATAAGGCCCAAAGCCTTTTGATATTCCCGTATACTTTCATGCCGGCTCCTAGCCGGAATGGAAACTATACGGGATTTTTAGTTAAACCTTTTATACTCTACCCAATTATGGATAATACGACAATAATTATTATTACAACAATGGCCCTGGTAGGTATTGGCATTGGAATTTTGATTGCTTCCACAGTTCTCCGTAAAGCTGTTGAAAAGAAAGCTATGCTGAAACTTCAGGAAGCGGAAGTAAAAGCGGAAGCCCTGAAAAACGAAAAAATGCTCCAGGCAAAGGAGAAATTCCTCCAACTCAAGACCGAACATGAAAAAACGATTTCTGAAAAAAACCAGATGATGGTTGCTGCGGAAAACCGGATGAAACAGAAAGAACAAAGTTTCTCTCAAAAACAGGAGCAGATCACCCGAAAAGATGCGGAGCTCGATGCTGTCCGTCAAAATATGACACACCAGCTTGAACTTTTGGAAAAAAAGAAAGAAGAGCTTGAAAAGTCTCACAGGAAGCAGGTCGATCAGCTTGAAAAAATCTCCGGCCTAAGTGCTGAAGATGCAAAAGCTCAGCTGGTTGAATCCCTGAAGGCTGAAGCAAAGACAGAAGCTATGGTCCTTATTAAAGATGTCGTTGATGAAGCAAAGCTGACAGCAAGCAAGGAAGCAAAACGGGTTGTTATCCAAACTATACAAAGGGTAGCCACTGAACATGCCATTGAAAACTCGGTTTCCGTCTTCCATATCGAAAGTGATGAGATGAAGGGCCGAATCATTGGGAGAGAAGGGCGAAACATCCGTGCTATTGAAGCTGCTACTGGTATTGAGATCATTGTTGACGATACACCGGAAGCGATTATACTTTCCGGTTTTGATCCGGTCAGAAGAGAGATTGCCCGTCTTGCCCTGCATCAACTTGTTACCGATGGACGAATTCACCCAGCTCGTGTTGAAGAAGTAGTTGAAAAAGTAAAAAAACAACTGGAGGAAGAAATCATTGAAACTGGTAAACGGACATGTATTGACCTAGGGATCCATGGCCTCCACCCTGAACTCATCCGCATGGTCGGGAGAATGAAGTACCGTTCTTCTTATGGGCAAAACCTGCTCCAGCACAGTCGTGAAGTAGCCAATCTCTGCGCTATAATGGCCACGGAGCTAGGGTTAAATGTAAAATTGGCCAAGCGTGCCGGACTGCTCCATGATATCGGTAAAGTTCCTGATAATGAGCCAGAACTTCCACACGCTATTCTGGGTATGAAATTGGCTGAGCAGTACAAAGAAAAACCAGAAGTGTGTAACGCCATTGGTGCCCACCATGATGAAGTGGAAATGACCACTCTTATAGCGCCCATTATCCAGGTTTGTGATGCAATCTCCGGCGCACGCCCAGGTGCTCGTAGGGAAATAGCAGAGCAGTACATTAAACGTCTTAAGGATCTTGAAAGCCTCGCCCTTTCTTACCCTGGCGTTGAAAAAACCTATGCTATCCAAGCAGGAAGAGAGTTGCGTGTTATTGTTGGAAGTGAAAAGGTAAGTGATAAGGATGCGGAGAAACTTTCGTTTGATATCGCCCAGAAAATTCAAACCGAAATGACTTATCCAGGTCAGGTCAAAGTGACTGTAATTAGGGAAACTAGGGCTGTGAATTTTGCAAAATAATTCACTTAACCAAGCGGATGTTCAAAGAACTAATTAAGAAAAGCCCCTTTGCAGATTGGGCTTTTAAGCTTGTAAAGAAATACAGGTCGAGAATAGAGGCTGACAAAGCGAGAAAGAAATTCAGAACACAATTTGATCAGTTTTTATCTGCTTCTGATCCATCCCGTTTTCAAATAAAATGGGAGGAGCGTTTTCCTGTTCTCGGTGAAGATACAGCCCAAACAGGATTTGATCGGCATTATGTTTATCACACAGCCTGGGCAGCCCGATGCCTGGCCGAATCAAAGGCACTTAAACACATTGATATTTCTTCCTCACTCTATTTTTGTTCTATTGCTTCAGCATTCATTCCAATAGATTTTTATGATTTTAGACCAGCTGATATTATTCTGAGTAATCTAACTTCACAAAGTGCAAACCTTTGCAACCTGCACTTTGAAAGTAATTCCATTCCGTCTCTTTCCTGCATGCATACGGTGGAACATATCGGACTTGGTAGGTATGGAGATCCAATTGAACCGAATGGCGATCTGAAAGCAATGCTGGAGCTTCAACGAGTCTTGGCTCCAGGAGGAAACTTGTTTTTTGTTGTTCCTGTTGGGAAGTCAACGGTCCGTTTTAACGCCCACAGGATTTATAAGTATGATCAGATATTGAAAGCTTTTTCAGGCCTTATTCTTGTGAAATTCTCACTGATTACTGAAAACTATTATGACGGAGGATTGATGGATAATCCTTCTCAAGAATTTACAGATGCGCAAGATTATGGCTGCGGTTGTTTTTGGTTTACAAAGCAGAGTACTTAATGTAGTTTAAGGATCAGGAATCAAACCCAAACAATCTTCTGTACGCTGATTCGAACCGCTCCTTACTGAATTGATCTCTTGCATAGGCTGAGCTGTAGTCTGAAAGTTCTTCCAGTAATTTTCTGTTCTTACTCAGGTCTGAGATCAAAGAAGTAAACCTTTCAACGATTGCCTCCTCATCTGTTTCCGAAACAAGGAATCCTGTTTTGCCTTGTTGAATATGCTCTGAAATCCCTCCAACGTTTGTACTGATACAAAGAACCCCAAATGCCATGGCTTCCATAATGACCAACGGAAAACCTTCTCGAGAAGAAGTAAGGAGGAGGATATCTGCTGAGCTATAGAGTTCCTTCATGGACTCTTCTTCCTTTATCATTCCCAGCATTATGCATGCCGATACATCTTCTTTTCTAAGTGAGTTTGCATCCGGGCCAGCAAGGATGAATTCGGCTTGAATGCCCCTTTGTTGAACCTTTCTGGCTATCGCTCCGATCAGATAAACCCTCTTCTCGATAGTATCTCTTCCAACATAAATGATTTTAAGTTTTGAATGCTGCCCCTTCTCATTGCTTTTTTTAGGTAACCAGGTATAGTTCGGAATACATGTCACTCGTTCAAGTAAAGCTTCAGGTAGACCATGTTGCACGTATATTTTTCGAAATTCTTCTTTACCATGCTGAGTAATGACCACCCTTTTCTTAAGTAACTTTGCAACAGAAAGGCTAGCTAACTCTGGACCCGGCTCACCTGGATGAGAAAAGCCATGCATAAGGTCCGAGCAATATGTCTCGGCGGGAAAGTAAGGAAGGAGCTCGTAATAGAAATAGGAATTGCAACCGAAAAGCACTGGATTCTTACTTCTGGTCAGAATCTTCGCTAGCCTTGATTTTACACGTGCATGGAAGATTGGGTAAGCGGAAATCAGGGAAATGTCAATTACGTTTGAAGATTGTCTGAATTTTTCAAGATATCCGGTATCTTTTGAATGCTCTGTAATGAAGACCAACGGTTTCTGGTCGGCACAGGCCTGAACAATTTGTGTATGTACTTTTTCAGCACCCCCAATCTGATAATACGGAAAGAAGAAAAAGAGCCGAGACCCTTTTTTGATTGCCTCTTCCGTTTCTCGAATCATTGTCCTGTATTGCTTCCAAGCATCAAAAATATTGATACTCTTAATTTTTTTAATCCGACCTATGGCATCAGAGTGAATGGAACTGATGATGTACTTCACGAAATTGCCCAATGCATGACCAAGTACCCTAAAATCAAATGCATTTATATTAAACGACTTCAGCTTGCCCCAGAAGAACCCCGTTTGTAACCTGAATTTTTTAAGATATATGTTTTCCCGGTTCAGTTTAAATGTTTCTGATTCTGGGTGGATTCGGTAATGGACGAGTATTTCATCAAGCTTGGCAATTTGGACTTTTGCTGAAACCATTCTCCACCAGATATCCCAGTCTTCAGCCCGGATTTGACTCTGCCTGGCCCTATAGTTTCTTAGAATATTAATGCGACCCATGATTGTCGGGTTGGGAATACAGTTCTCATTAGGGAGTACTTCTTTAATCTGCTCATAGGAGTTTGTGGAAAAATCTTCAGCCATTATGCCTGCGGCCCTTCCTTGGGGATTAATCATCAGGACATGAGCCGCAACCACTGCAACATCTGGATGTGTGTCCAGAAAATTTACTTCTTTTTCAAGACGAGATGGAAGGCTGATGTCGTCAGCATCCATCCTTGCCATATAGACTCCATTGGTCAGATCAAGGCCTTCGTTTACTGTTACAGCAAGTCCTACATTCTTTAGGTGAGTATGTATGCGGATCCGTTCATCATTGAATGAACGAATGATGGCATCGCTCCCATCGGTACTTCCGTCGTTGATGATCAGGAATTCAAAGTCATGGAAAGTCTGGCATAATATGCTCTCAATGGCTTTCGCAAGATATTTTTCTGCGTTATAAACAGGCATAAATACAGTGACCCTGGGGCTTTTCAAAGGCGTATCCATTCCGGAGGGGTTAGGTCTTTTGTGTCTAATCCTTTGCCTGAAAACCATTGTGCGGGACCGATTACGATCTTTGAAGGATTCGTGTTGAGCCAGGCTCCCCACCAGCTGAAGCTGCTGTTTGCCAAAACCTGGTGTTTACATTGACTCATGAGCCACAGGTCTAAATAACTATTCTTCCCCCGGTTATGATCCACCATCGTAGTTGGAAGATCAAATTTCAGATGGTCTCTTACCCAGTCAGGTGCGTCTGAAAAGACAAAGAGCTGGAGGCCCTTGTGTTTTTCCTGTAATCTACGGATTGCCTCTTGATAGTAAGAAGCTTCAAGCACACCGTGAAAAGCAAGGATTTCAGGTGTCTTCAGGTAGTCAACTCTTCTAACGTGCACTGCAACCGATTCACAGGCTTGCATGTCTTTTCCCAATTGGAAGTTTACTTCATCGGGATTGCTTTTCAGGCGGTAAGCTTCCCGGATTGCAGGCTCCACTTCTTTGAAGTATTTTTCACTCTGCCAGTATCCATCGAGATAGATATCTCCATTAAGCTTTAATACTTCCGGATCGAAGCTGAATCGCTTTTCTTTATACCAGGTTTTATCTCCAGTGTTTCCGGTGATCTTATTCCAAATGCTCCTTCGAGGCCGATTTATAAAAGAATGTACCTCTTCTGTTGATGCAGTCGCAACATCAATCCCCCAGACCTTTAATTCATATTCTCTTGGCGTGACATCCAGGGGAGGAGGGGTGTTGTAGAAAGAAAGATCCAGCTTCAGTTCTGTCTGAAGTCTGTCAGCCATACGAAGTGCCAACGCATATTGAAACATCTGATTTCCCAGTCCGCCTGAGAGCCTGGTCACTATCATGGTTTGGGCTATTTCAGAGGAGTGATGGTAATATTCATAGGATTGAGGATCAGCCCACTTTCCTGGTTCACGATCCTTTCATTATGGGTTAGTGTACTTATTTCAGAAATAGAAAGGGTAACCAGCTCATTGATATACTGGAAGGTTTTTCCTTCTGCTGAAAGACCGATGACAAGCTTATACTGCCCGCTCACGAGCATGAGGTCATCATTCTTAAAGAGGACCTCGTATTCTCCAGCATTTGTATTAGCAGGCTGGCTCCAGGAAGTTCTGATCGGAAAATCGAGATAAGAAACGAGGCCTAAGCCTGCAACGAAGGAAGGTGTATAGCGATTAAGCCTGAAAAGAACACGTATCTGCCAGTTGGCGCCAACCGGTATCTCAGGTACTGGATTGCCTTTTTCATCTTCTACTTGAATCCTGCGTACAAAACCATATTCTTTTTCTTTGTTCTCCGGTTCTTGAATATCGTATAGGGCAGTACCTGTATCACTGCCCTCCATATATTTTCGCGTAACCTGTTCGATGGGACCCAGCATAACCATTTTTCCTTTGTGTAGAAGTAGACCTGTGGTACATAATTTCTGCACGGCTTCCATATTATGGCTTACAAAAATAACAGTTCGGCCTTGCCCTGAAACGTCTCGCATCTTACCTAGACATTTCTTTTGAAAAGCAGCATCACCAACGGCCAAAACTTCATCTACAATCAAAATTTCAGGTTCAAGATGGGCGGCAACGGCAAAAGCCAGGCGCACATACATGCCCGAAGAATACCTTTTTACAGGAGTATCCAGAAAACGTTCCACTTCTGCGAATGCAACAATTTCGTCGAACTTTTTACGGATCTCTGCTTTGTCCATTCCGAGGATAGAACCATTCAGATAAATATTTTCTCTTCCACTAAGCTCCGGATGAAACCCTGTTCCTACCTCCAGCAGACTTGCTACACGACCTTCTATAGTCACACGGCCTTTTGTCGGTTCGGTGATACGACTTAAAATTTTAAGAAGTGTTGATTTTCCTGCTCCATTGCGACCGATAATCCCAAGCCTGGATCCGGATTCAATCTCAAATGAAATATCCTCCAGTGCCCAGAATTCTTCTTTAGAGGATGGTACTTTAGGACTGGAGGAGAAAATGGACTTGGCGCGCCCCGTTATAACCTCACGGAGATTCGTGTAACGCTCTTTGGAAAGATGGTTCAGAATATACTGTTTTCCTAAGTTTTCGACTTTTATCGCAGGTTCACTCATATTACGTCTGCAAAAGATTTTTCTGTTTTCCGGAAATACCAAACACCTAAAATCAGGGATAAAACACTGATGGCAACAGAAGTAATAAAACCGGGTATATAAATACTCATGCTATTACCAAGGATACACCAGCGGAACCCGTCAATCACGCCAACCATTGGATTCATAGAATAAATGATCTTGGTAGCCTCTGAAATTGATTTGTGTTTGTATATAAAATCGCTGCTGAACCCAACAGGGGATACATAGAGTCCGAACTGAACGATAAAGGGGACAATATATCTGAAATCTCTGAATTTTACATTCATCGCTGCGATGAATAAGCCTGTACCCATAGCCATAATAAATGCGAGTCCCAGAAACAAGGGCAGAAAACAAATTTTCCATCCGGGGTTAAACCTAAAGGCCACCAGTAGCATGACCAGGATTGCAAAGGAAATAAGGAAATCGATCAGGCATACCAATACACTGCTAATTGGGATAAGCAGACGGGGAAAATAGACCTTTGTTAAAAGATTTGAATTCACGAGAAGGGAATTACTCGCATCACTAAAAGCACTTGAAAAAAACTGCCAGGGAAGGGTAGCTGCACAAACCACGAGAATCCGGGGTACGCCAGGAGGAACAGGAACTTTGAATAACTTGCCAAAAAACCACATAACGGCGATTGTCAACAGAGGCTTGAGGAGACTCCAGATAATCCCTATGCTGGTTTGCTTGTATCTGACCAACACATCTCTCCAGGCTAGGAAGTAAAGTAACCCCCTGTAATTCCAAATGTCTTTCCAGTACGATTTGCTTTTCGAGCCATGTTCGATAATAATCCGGCTTGACATGCTTATCCCTATATTTTAATGATGAATATTCAAATGCTTCCTTCAGGAAAGTAGGGTGTAAACTTACGCATTTTATGGGAGATACCCAGAGCGGCTAAATACGGATACTGTTGCATTATTTTTATCTTTGCTTGTGTCAAATACCCTGAAAAACAACAAGATCATTTTCTTCAGCCAATCCATGCAACGCACTGGATCGGAGGTTGTATTGTTCAATCTTCTGTGTCATATTGACCCGCGCTGGGAAATAACCTTAGTCTGCATGTTCCCGGGAGAATTGGATGAAATGCTTCCAAAATCTGTGAAGCAGATGTTTTTGTATCGGAACAAGCCTACTCGTAATTTTTTTAACAGGATTGAACATTTTGTCCAAAGAAAATACATTGTCCCGTCATTACTCAGGAAACTTTCGGACTCTACCTGGTATATTAATACCATTGCACTCGATTCTATTCTCTTAGCGGCTGAGCAATTGCACGTAACTTGTATTTTGCACACCTATGAATTAGAACAAATGTATGCTCATCTCAGCCCTGAAAAGATCAGGAGGATCATCGAGTATCCGGAACTTATTATTTCCAATGCAGAGATTACTACAGCACTCTTGAAGACATATGGAAGGAAGAAGGATATCGCAAATTTTTATCCTACAATAGATACTAGAATGATACAGCGAGATGTCTCTGCTTATCAGCAAAAACGAACTGAGCTAGGAATAGAACAAGGAGAATTTCTATGGGTAATGACGGGACAATGTATTTTCTTTGGACAAAATGTTCAATCCTGTTAAAAAAATTACGAGTAGGCTTGTTCCGATACAAAAAC
>Ga0207068_1212_pt1 | contig 9777 bp, 9 predicted proteins | sample Alteio_BWMinCont_23_FD_153475 | JGI IMG/M metagenome (GOLD analysis project Ga0207068, IMG submission 153475) | Enriched cells from forest soil in Barre Woods Harvard Forest LTER site, Petersham, Massachusetts, United States -... | ecosystem: Environmental > Terrestrial > Soil > Temperate forest >... | reverse complement strand
TTCCAATTCTGCTCCCTGGCTTTAGAATGGCGCTAAAAACTATATTGGTATCGACAACGATTTTTAGTTTCACTTAATAAAACGTTTTCTATTTTCTGTCCACCAATCCTTATTTATTTTATCTGCAAGTTCATCAATATCCTTTTGAGTGGCGATGCTTTTAGAAGTAAGTTCTTTATAGCGGGTATAGTCAATAAAATCCTGTAAGTCATCTGTATTTATAGAAGCCGGTAATCTTATAATGACCTCTTTACTATTTCGTTCAATAATCATTTTTGTTGGTGTTTATTCAAAGATAATTAAAACTACTTAAATTTGTTTATGGCGAAGCCTGGTGAAAATGTAAATATTCCGGAATATTTTTTTTTCTGAAGCAGAAATTGAAGGCTTGTTCAAACAATGCAGGATTTTTTAGATGGTAAAATAACAACTCGCAATATGGAAATTTTTATCTATGTTTAACGGGCTTTTTATCCCTCATCGCTATGATGCCTTCTGTGCTTCTTTTTATGCTTTTTTTCAGAAGTAATTTTCTTTTTAGGCTGCGAATTTTGTACAGCTGTAATTTTAACCGGCTTAGCAGAAGTAACGTTTGTGGAATCTTTGCTTAATTGCTTTACCGTAAAACTATTATTGCGTAAACCATATAGCAACTGACGCTTTGCCCCTGTTGTTTTGGCATCTTTTCCATTGCCATCATAAATGGGGAATTCGCGGATGAGCTGGCCATCCTTTACATAAAAATTATCGTTGCCCCTGTATCCCTTTTTATACTTTTCGGTTAGCTTTGGGAAATCCAGCTTTTCAGCTTTGCCGTTGGTGAATTCAAAGGCAAAAACATGGGTATAGTAAAGCGTATCATTACCTTTCGTTTGTATCAATATCTCCGGATTGCCATCAAGGTCCATGTCTGTATTAAAAACATCAACAATGGCGCCATCAAGATCGCCTGTGGTAGTAGTGAATTTAGCAGCGGCAGAGTCAGAATGTAAAATTTCAAACGCGCCCACTTTTGATGAACCCCTGCCCCAGCTTAAAATATCATAATCCTGCCCCGGCGAAACTTCTATCATTTTATGATACCGGAAGGGCTCCATTAAAACTGGCTTTGCAGGTGCAGACGGTGTTGTACTCATCGGCTTATCATTACTACCGCAACCCGTTATAAGCGAACCAATAACCAGCAAAAACAAATAATAGGGGTGTTTCATTTTCATTACCTGGTTAATTAAACATCATATCCGGCGATATTTCACCTTTTGGTTTTCCGGGGATGGTCATCATTACCCTTAAAGTCCCCGCGCTGCCTGCATCAAAGTACTTTATGGTGATCTTATGATAACCTTTCAGCAATGGCACCGCTCCACCCTGGTCAAATACACCATGTTTACCATCATTATCAACAACAGGCTGCTCATCAATAAGCAATTGCGACCCATTGGCCGAAGCTGTTGAGAACCCATAATCGCCGTCAGTATCAATACGGATAAAACCACTATATATTACCCCAAAGCCATGCATATTTTTTTTGAATGCCGAAGTGTTAAAACTTTGGACTATACCTGTATCAATTACAGCCGCTCCTTTTAACTGCTCGAGGCTTGTAAATTCACCTGTAAACAATTGGTATTTCATACCTTTTGCGTTACCTGTGTAGTTAACCGCAGGCAACGGCATTTTATTGTACACTACGAGGTGACCTATGTGGCTCTGTTTCCCCGATTGGGTTATCACTATCGTTTTCAACTCGCGGTATTGGTCGGGCGGAATGTTATAGGTCATCGGCGCACTATATTCAATAGCAGTTGCATCTGGCTTGTAACCATCAATAGTATAAAAAACTTTAGCGCCGGTAACTGATGGTTTTAAGTTCACATTTAATTGCCTGCCGAACACAATGGTATCTTTTGCACCAATCGCATTTGGTACCCGGTAGTCTAAGTTGTTTTTATCGATCTTTTCCAGGTGTGATGGCAGGCGGGTATCCGCAAAGTCCGAAAAGTTTTTATTGGCCAGAGGCGTCCAGGCTACTTCCGATAAGGCCATCAGCCTTGGCATCAGCATATATTCAACCTTTGTATCCGATGGGATATATTCAGTCCATAAGTTGGCCTGAACACCAATGATGAATTTTTGCTGGTCGGGTGTTAAAACATCAGGTGTTGGGTTATAGCTGTAAATTTTACTCAAAGGATCATAACCGCCAATGCTTAATGGCTCTTCGTTTGCTTTCCCTTGCTGTGCATCAATGTAAAGGCCGCCGCTGCCTGGCGTCATCACAACATTATGGTTTTGCTGTGCAGCTGCTATGCCCCCTTCTTCGCCACGCCAGCTCATTACAGTAGCGTTTGGCGAAAGGCCACCTTCTAATATCTCGTCCCAGCCAATAATACTACGCCCTTTTGAGTTTACAAATTTTTCTATCCGCTGTATAAAATAGCTTTGCAGTTTATCTTCTTTGCTGGATGTTTTATCATCCTGCAAACCCAGCTGTTTTATCAGGTCCTGACAAAACTGTGTTTTCTTCCAAACATCTTTTGGCGCTTCATCGCCACCTATGTGTATGTACTTACTTGGAAAAAGTTCCATCACCTCTGTTAACACATCCTGCAAAAAATTAAATGTTTTATCTGATGGACAATAGATGTCGTGAAAAACGCCCCATGTTTCGGCTACTTTATAAGTTTGCGACGGGTCGCAGCTTAATTCGGGATAGGCGGCCAGTGCAGCTTCAGAGTGGCCGGGCATTTCAATTTCGGGGACGATATTGATATACCTGTCGGCAGCGTATTTAACTACATCGCGAATCTGGTCTTGTGTATAATAACCGCCATACGGGGTGTTATCATATTGCTGCGGCGTACGGTCGTGATAGTTACCGATCACCGTTTGTGCCCGTTGACTGCCAATTTGGGTCAGTTTCGGATATTTTTTTATTTCGATGCGCCAGCCCTGGTCATCGGTTAAATGCCAGTGAAAGTTATTCAGCTTATAGGCAGCCATCAGGTCGATATATTTTTTAACAAACTCTACCGAAAAGAAATGACGGCAAACATCCAGCATCAAACCGCGATAGCCAAAACGCGGATAATCTTCTATTTGTACGCTTGGTAGTTTTATCGCTGCTGTTCTGTTTTCGGGTATTAATTGTATCAATGTTTGTATGCCGTAAAACAGGCCTGCTCCTTTGCCTGCAATTAATATTTGCTGCGGGGTAATGGTTAAGCGGTAACCATCGGCAGGCAAGTTATCGGTGCCGGTAGCTGTTAAAACAATGCTGTTAGGCGCACTTGAACCATTATTTGGTTTTAGCTGAACATGCAGCATGGCTTTATTTTGCAAGTAGTCAGTTAAAAAAACAACCGCTTTGTTGGTTACTGTATCAGCCAGTAAAACCGTTTGCTGGCTCAATACAAATTCTCCGGAAGTTTTTTTAACAGAAACAGGCGCCGGGATTATTCCCAAATTAGGGTCGCCATCCTGGGCATTAACTATACCGGCAGAAACTGCCATAAAGATACATAGCGGCAAAAAGGTCTTTTTAAACATCGTATAAATAATCCTAATAAATATGAGGTGGTGAAGTTAACAGATTTTGAAAAAGATTTCCATTTACAGGTGTAAAAAATCTGTATCACAAAAGAAAGCCACCCTTTTTATGAAGGATGGCTTTCAAATTATTTTTTTTCTTCGGCAACGACAGCTTCGGCTGGTTTGGTCTTTTTATTATCATGCGGCCTCTTTTTGCCGTATGAACCTATGGCAATTTTGCCTTTTCGTGTTTTTTTATCTCCTTTTCCCATGGTAGTATATTTGATTAAATGGATTATTTATTCAATTATACGGAATTTTGACCGCTGATTTAAATGATTTTTTTGATTACACAGATTTTTTGTTAGGCGGACAGTTGGCGGATCGCTGTTTTTACTGCCAACTGCTCACTCAAAACTGCCAACTGATTAAGCCGTTACCACATGTTCCTTAGCTGCCAGATAACGTTCGGCATCAATGGCGGCCATGCAGCCTGAACCGGCTGCGGTTACAGCCTGGCGGTAAATATGGTCCTGCGCATCGCCGCAGCAAAATACACCTTCGATATTGGTTGTAGTTGAGCCTGGTGTCGTTTTTATATAGCCTGTTTCGTCCATATGTATCCAACCCCTGAAAATGTCTGTATTGGGATGATGGCCGATAGCCACAAAGAACCCGGTTACCGGAAGTGTTTTTTCCTCGTTTGTAAGGTTGTTTGTTACGGTTACACCGGTTACACTTTGACCGTCGCCAACAATTTCTTTGGTTTCGGTATTGTATAATATCTCGATGTTGGGTGTATTTAATACGCGGTGTACCATTGCTTTTGAAGCCCTGAACTCATCGCGACGAACAATCATGAACACCTTGCGGCACAGCTTGGCAAGGTAAGTAGCCTCTTCGGCAGCGGTATCCCCTGCCCCAACTATTGCTACATCCTGGCCTTTAAAAAAGAAACCATCACAAACAGCACACGACGAAACACCGAAGCCGCTATATTTTTGTTCCGATTCTAAACCAAGCCATTTTGCTGATGCACCGGTTGAAATAATGACAGTATCAGCTAAAATGGTTTTGCTTTCATCAACTACTACCTTATGCGGCAGGCATGAAAAATCAACTGAACTTACATAACCGAAACGGATATCTGTACCCAGGCGTTCAGCCTGCAGGCGGAAATTCTCCATCATATCAGGCCCCATAATGCCATGCGGGTAGCCGGGATAGTTTTCCACATCAGTAGTTTGGGTAAGCTGCCCGCCGGCAAGCAAACCGGTGTACATAACTGGTTTCAAATCAGCGCGCGATGCATAAATAGCCGCCGTATAGCCAGCAGGGCCCGAGCCTATGATAAGGCATTTAACGTGTTCAGTATCTTGAGACATTAGTATTTTAAAAATTGAAGAGCAAAAGTAAGAAAAAAGAGGGTTTTATTGGTCAGCTATTGGTAAAGATACTAAGCACTACTTCCTGCATACACCATCAACATTTTGACTTATGAAATTTAATCTTTGTTTGCATCAGCCATGTTAAAAAAATAATCGACTGCAACCTGGGAATTATGAATTTTAACGCGACAATAGACACTTTGAATAATCGCCTTATTATTGCGGACAGCTGGGTTCCATTTACAAATATCAGGAATTGCATTGTAGACCATCCGATCTAATTCATTGCCAAATCCTTTCAAAATTGATAAAGAACTTATGTTACCATTACGGTCAATCATAAACCCTATTAAAAGTTGGCCATCTTCCGTGCCGCTCATTGCTTTCATGACTTTCCTGGTAAGCGCTATTTTAAAGTCTCTATCAGGAGCAGCATTTTGAATATCGCCTTTTTCACCACTATCGTAAGCGTCCCCGGAAATCACGACTATCCCCGATTTATCTTTGCTGGCATTTACACCGGTTACATATATTTCTTTACCACCAGCGTCAACCGAATCGGGGTTTAACCTAACCGAATTTACTACCCGTCCCCCTAAGTACGTGTCTGTCGAAATAACTGTGCCCTTTTTGTTGTAAACGTGCCATTCGCCTTCTCTTTTGTCATTTTTATAGCTGCCATCAACAAAAATATAACCGGGATAAGTATACTGCTGATATAAGCCACTTTTTTTTCCATCTGTATAATTTGATATTTCATTTTTACCTCCCTGGCTGTCATACTTTATCCAGGTCCCTGTTTTCAGGCCATTTGAATAATAACCAACTCTCTCGATAAAGGAATAGAGAATAGTTGTTGATGCTTCTCTTTTCGCCCCAACCGAATAATAAGTGAATTTTCCTTGCGGAATTTTCATTTTCTCGTCCCTATACATCCCCTCGCTTAAAATATACCAGCTCTGATATTCCTTCACATACCACCCGGTATCAGCCAGCTTCTCTTTCAGAATGTAGGTAGCTGCCTTTAATGAATCCTTGTCCTTAAGGATTTGATCGTTTTTGTCAAAGAATATTTTGATAGCTTGTGATTCAGCATTCAAACAAGCTAACAAGAATATAAAAACAAAAAAATATTTCATGATAAAACGTTTAGATAAACTTACTTGCCAGTATTCGCCTTCAAGACCCTAATAAAATTCCCGCCCAATATCTTGTCTATATCTTTTTCGGTATAGTTGAGTTTTAACAATTCTGCCGTGATTTTTGGATAATCCGTTACATCATCCATTCCCAAAGGATAAGATTCGGCGCCGTCAAAATCAGAGCCTATACCTACATGGTCAACACCGATGAGTTTTACGATGTAATCAATTTGATGGATAAGTTCGCTTAATGGCGGGCGTATCTGGTCTGATTCCGTTTTATAAATAACATTCAGCCGGATATTTGCGAGGTCATGGTCGTGGTAAATTTTTTCAAGGGAATCCATTTCTGCCTTATGCGCACGTAGAAAACGGCCGGCTTTTTTAGAATAGGTGCTATCTACAAAGCCGCTATAAAAATTAACAAACACCACGCCGCCATTCTTTGCAAGGGCTTTTAGCTGGTCGTCTTTTAAATTCCTGTATGCCGGGTTTAAAGCATAGGCGCAACTATGCGAGGCGATGACAGGTTTATTTGTAGTAGCCAATACATCATAAAAAGTTTGTTCGCCGGGGTGCGAAAGGTCTATCGTCACTCCAAGGTCATTTAAATGATGAACCACCTGTTTGCCAAAATCCGTAAGACCTACATGCGCCAATGAGCTTCTTCTGTGTGTTTCATCCCTTGCTGATGATGCCCAGGAAGTACTGTTATTCCAGGTCAGCGTTAAATAGCGCATGCCGCGTTTGGCGAGGCTGTCTATGTAATCCATTCGGTCTTCAATCATATGACCGCCCTCTACCCCTATCAAAGCCGCCATTTTTTTCTCTTTGACAGCTTTTTCCAGTTCTTTTGAATTACGCACCAAAGTTATCTTATCGGGATAACGGGCAATTAAAGCGTAAAGTGAATCTATTTCGCGGTTAGCGTAAGCAAAGGCCGTCCCCTTACCATAATCCTCGCCGCACCAGATAGAGAATACCTGTGCATCAAGCCCTCCTTTTTTTGCGCGCACCAAATCAAAGTTACCGGTAGTTTGTAGCTGGCCGATATCAAGCTTGGTGATCAATTCATTCGAAAGGATATCATTATGGGTATCCACCAAAATTGCCCGCTGATGGATTTCCATAGGGGTTTGGGCTTGCGTTTTGGTGAGTAGCAGGAGCAGTGGCAGTAGCAGGAGTTTTTTCATAAATTGAAGATAGCAATAATGTAGGGACGCAATACTTTGCGTCTTAATAATTTTACAAACAGTTTTGACCGCTGATTTTAATGATTATTGGATTTCGTTGATTTTTTAAATAAAATTCCAAATCAAAACAATCCGAAATCGAAATTCCGAAATCCGAAATCATCCCTACGTTTGTATAATCCCCACATTAAACGCCTTCTCAATCGGTGCATGGTTGGCGGCTTCGATGCCCATGGAAATCACTTTTCGTGTTTCCAACGGATCGATAATGCCATCAACCCAAAGTCTGGCCGAGGCATAGTAAGGGGTGGTTTGTGCATTGTACCTGTCAGTTGTTTGTTTTAGCAGTTCGGCTTCCTTTACGTCATCAATTTCTTCGCCCCTTGCTTTTATGCCTGCGGCCTGCATTTGCACCAGCGTTTTAGCGGCCGAACCTGCGCCCATTACGGCAATTTTGGCACTTGGCCAGGCATAGATTAAGCGCGGGTCGTAAGCTTTGCCGCACATAGCGTAATTGCCTGCGCCGTAAGAGTTACCTATTACAATGGTAAATTTAGGCACCACCGAATTAGCTACCGCATTTACCATTTTAGCGCCGTCCTTAATAATGCCGCCATGCTCGGCCCTGCTGCCAACCATAAAACCGGTTACATCCTGCAAAAATACCAGCGGTATTTTCTTTTGGTTGCAATTCATGATAAAACGGGTGGCCTTATCGGCAGAATCAGAATAAATTACCCCGCCAAACTGCATTTCGCCTTTTTTTGATTTAATGACTTTGCGCTCGTTAGCTACAATGCCCACTGCCCAGCCATCAATACGGCCAAGCCCGCAAATGATAGACTGCCCGTAGCCTGCTTTGTACTCCTCAAATTCCGAGTTATCCAGCAGCCGCAGCACTATTTCCATCATATCATAGGCTTTTTCGCGGTTATCTGGCAATATACCGTAAATATCCTTTTCGTTTAGCTTTGGCTGGATTGGTTTTATCCTGTCGAAACCAGCCTTGGGGAAATCGCCAACCATGCCCATAATATTGCGGATGGAATCGAGGCAGGCTTTATCATTTGGATGTTTGTAATCAGTAACACCTGATATTTCGCATTGCGTGGTTGCTCCGCCCAATGTTTCGTTATCCACATCCTCGCCTATGGCTGATTTTACAAGGTATGATCCCGCAAGAAAAACCGAGCCGGTACCTTCTACGATCATCGCCTCATCACTCATAATTGGCAAATAAGCCCCGCCAGCTACACAAGAGCCCATGATAGCGGATATCTGTATGATACCCATACTGCTCATGATGGCGTTATTGCGGAAAATGCGGCCAAAATGCTCTTTATCCGGGAATATCTCATCCTGCAAAGGCAAAAAAACACCGGCTGAATCAACCAAATAGATGATAGGCAAACGGTTTTCCATTGCTATCTCCTGTGCGCGTAAATTCTTTTTGGCGGTTATCGGGAACCATGCGCCTGCTTTAACCGTGGCATCATTGGCAACCACCACGCATTGCCTGCCCGATACATGACCAATACCGCATACCACCCCGCCGGAAGGACAACCGCCATGTTCAGCATACATGCCATCGGCTACAAATGCGCCGACTTCAAGCCAGGGTTTATTTTTATCAATTAAATAGGCCACCCGTTCGCGGGCCAGCATTTTGCCTTTTTCTCTCTGTTTTGCAGCCGCTTTTTCGCCGCCACCCAGGTATATTTTTTTAAGACGGGTATTTAGTTCATAAACAAGCTGTTTGTTTATATCTTCATTTTTATTGAATTCGATGTCCATATGGTAGTAATTGGTTGGCAGTTTCCGGTTGGCAGTTTGCGGGTGTAAATCTGCAAATATTTATTGTAAACTGCACAGCCCACTGCAAACTACCGACTGCCAACTTTTACAAAGGCCTTCTTTTAACCGGAGAGATCATTTTTACAATCGTTTCACCTTTAATTACTTTTTTAACCGGCTTTAGCCGCGACACCGAATTTTCATAAGCCATTTCGAGCAGGTGTTTTATGTATTCTTCGGGAAAGTTATCTTTATCAATCACTTTTATATACCGGTAAAGGCTTGCTTCGCCAAGTAAAACCTTTTGTTTATCCGGAATTTCGGAACCTCTGTTAAAACCGAAGTTTACATGCTTGCTAAAAACTGCAACGCTGCAAAAAACATCACCGGCTTTATCAGTAGGCGACCAGCCAAAAGCGAGGGCATTATAGTTATCATAAATGAGTTCATTGGTTTCGGGATACAGGTCCCAAACAAATTCCCTTAACCATAAAGCGGCGGTTTTTACGCTATCGGGAAATGGTAGCAAAAATTTTACAAGGTCATTAACGTTTTCTTTACTCATTAGAACGGGATTAGAAACATAATAGAAATTAACATACTTCAAGAATTGTGTATCTTATTTCTAAAGTTACCGTATAAATCTTCAATGTTTATAATTTATTATGTGCCACAATATGCATTCTAAGTATTGAACACCCCTTATTAAACTTTAGAAACGGCAGTAAA
>Ga0207068_1317_pt1 | contig 9782 bp, 9 predicted proteins | sample Alteio_BWMinCont_23_FD_153475 | JGI IMG/M metagenome (GOLD analysis project Ga0207068, IMG submission 153475) | Enriched cells from forest soil in Barre Woods Harvard Forest LTER site, Petersham, Massachusetts, United States -... | ecosystem: Environmental > Terrestrial > Soil > Temperate forest >... | reverse complement strand
CAAAGCATGTAAAGCTGCCGGTTTTGAAAGACGTCATGGTGATATGGATTTCTGGAAACATTGTATGAGACCTTTGCTTTTAGGTAAAAGTGTCAAAGGTGTCGATGTCAGTTCAGATCAAGTGAATACCTGCCGCAAACAAAAAATTGATAAAATGCAAGAAGAATTAAAAAATCTTCAGGATGTTAAGTAACAAACAGGTAAGTACTCGATACAATGTCATTCTCACTACACTGTCACCCCGCAAAAATTTTGCCCACTGCTCTACATTAGAAAGCGGATGCATAAGCAAAATTTTGTGCGGGGTGACAGGGCAAGAAGAACAGTATAGAGAATTGTATAATTATGTAACCAATTTACCGGATGCTAGTGCGATTAAATGTGTTGCCATTAAATGGCATAGCATGTTATTATGCTCGCCAGATCAAACAAATTATGAACCCATGTCATACAAAATCAACGAACATCCCGGCATTTTACTTAAAAAAGCGGCGCGTTTATTCGAGCAAGTGGCTAATAAAAAATTAGATCACTTGGGTGTCACCCATGCGCAAACCGTTATTCTGATTCGTTTATGGGAACAAGACGGACAAAATCAAATTGAATTAACTAAAAGTTCGGGATTGGATCAATCCACTATCGTACGTCTTTTGGATCGCATGGAAAGAGACAATTTAATCACGCGTATTCGTAATGAAAATGACAGACGTGTCTTTAATTTTTATTTGACATCCGTTGCAAAAAAAGTTTGTCAAAAACTCGATGTCTATTCATATGAAATGACGCAAATTGCACATGAATCATTCTCAAAAAAAGACATAGAAAAATTGACTCAATCAATTTTATTGATCATTGATAACTTACAACAATTTTTGGACTCAGCATGAATATTTTATTAACGGGCGGCTCAGGCGATCTTGGAAAAGTGCTTAGTTTTCAACTCGAAAAACGGGGTGATATCGCTTTACGTTTTGACATCAAAAAACCGAGTGATACATTCGGACAATTTTGGCCTGGCTCAATCTTAGATCGTATGGCATTGTTAGAAGCAATGTCAGGTGTTGATTGCATAGTACATATCGCCGCATGGCATGGATATCATGAATTTACCAAGACAAAATCGATATATGATTTTTGGGATCTCAACGTCACAGGTACTTTTAATGTTTTTCAAGCTGCTTTAGAAAAAAACATTAAAAACATTATTTTTATTTCCAGTGAAGCTGTTGAAAATGAAGCAAGTGATTATGGCTGGACTAAAATACTCGATGAAGAAATTGCAGAGCGCTATGTAAAATACCATGCGTTGAATGTGATGACCTTACGTCCACGTGCTTTTATTCCATACTGGAATACCGACGTGTATCGCTCATATATCGAATGGGCAAAATGGTTTTGGAAAGGCGCCGTTCATATTGATGATGTTTCACAAGCGGTATTAAAAAGTATCGATTTATTAACAAAACAATCTTTATCACACCATGTGATTTTGCCTGTCGATGGCGCTTATGAATATACCGATAGTGATTTGCAACAATGGGACCAAAATGGTCCTGGAACTACATTTAAAAAATATTATGCAAAGTATTACGATATGGTGGTTAAATTGGGCCTAGATCCTACATTAAAACCTACCGTACAGGATATTTCACTGACAAAAAAAATATTAAATTATCAACCCCAATTTAGTTTAATGAATTTATTGGAAGAATTATCTTGTCATTGAACAAATCAATATATATTATGCCTAAGATATTGAAATATACATCTTAGGCACATATTATTCTCACCTTGATGGCATTCTAGAGCCTCGCTAAATCCAAACTATCTTCTATTCAATAGAGTTTTGTACCCATAATAGATTGTTTTTCATTAAATCCGATGTAAAATATGTGTCCAGAATGAGGGCAAACATCTTGAAAGCAAAGTCATTAATTTTAAAGACATTTAATTTGATTAAACGCCATTTGATAGCGAGCGCTGTCATTTTGATATTGCTAATATGGTCAATCGGGAAACTGTGGCCTCTGGTAATGGCATTGTTAAGTCATCCGCCTATGTCTCATGTTGAGACCCTGGTTCTGAAACCTAAAACAAGCGCGGAGCGTTGGCAAGCGGTCGGTACCGTGAAAGCAGCACAGGATATTATTGTTGCAAGCGAAGTCAGTAGCACTATTCAAAACCTGGCCGTTGCCAACGGCCAAACCGTTAAGCAAGGAGACGTTTTAGTAGATATTCGTCATGATGATATCTCAGCCAATTTTCAAAAAGATCAAGCGATATTGGCCCAAAAACAACGATATTATCAACGCATACAACGTTTAGCCAAAACCAATGCTGCTTCACAAGAAGCGCTAGGCGAAGCATTTAGCGAATTTCAGCAAGCACAAGCGACCGTCAATGCGGATCAAGCGCAGCTCGATAAATACGTCATTAAAGCGCCGTTTACAGGCCAAGTTGGAATTTGGCAAGTTGATATCAGTCAATTGGTAAGACCGGGGGATGCATTAGTCACACTGACACAGTTATCGCCTGCTTATATCGATTTTATGTTGCCTGCTAAATCATTAAGCACCATCATTGTCGGCGACACTATTCAATTTACTACATCCAGTTATCTTAATCGTATTTGGCAAGGCAAGGTGGTTGCTATCGACCCACAATTGGATAGCGCTACGCGCAGTGTTCGGCTACGTGCGCAAGTTGATAATAGTGACAACAAATTGGTACCACGACTTTACGGTCAAGTGACTGTCATTAAACCATTGCCACCGCAATTATTTATTCCACAAGAAGCAGTGATATACGATCCGAAAGGCGCTTCCGTTTATATTTTGCAAAAAAATATTGCCAAACCTCAACCTGTTAAATTAGGTACACATGAAGGGAATGATGTTGTTATCGAAAGTGGTCTTAAGGCAGGTGATGAAGTTGTGACAGCCGGTATGATGAAATTATTTCCCGGTGTACCTGTCGTCGTTAACAAACAAGTTGTACAAGCACCCCAACAAGATAAATGATGTCCTGAGGTAATGAATGGTATTTACAGATTTATTTATACGACGTCCTGTCGTTGCACTCTCTATTAGTTTCATTATCTTGCTTGCAGGTTTATGGGCAATGGTCAATTTGCCTCTCAGCTTGTATCCACAAGTCACTGTACCTGTTGTTGTAGTTAATACAACTTATCCTGGTGCGAGTCCTGAAATCGTACAAAATTATGTGACCACACAAGTACAGACAAATTTAAGCGGTATTGATGGCGTCGATTATGTGTCCTCGAAAAGCAGTCAAGACACGAGCAGTATAGAATTGCATTTCCGCTTAGGACAAGATTTGGATCAAGCCGTTGCAACCGTGATGCGTAAGGTACAAGCGGTCACTGATCAATTACCTGTTGGTACGCTAGCTCCAAACATTAATGCGGGTGAAAACGATAATTATTATTTTGTATTGCAAGCCACTAACAAAGGACAATCACTCGAATGGATGACCGATTACCTAGATCGTATGGTGGTGCCACAAATTGAATTAATGGATGGCGTTTCATCCGTCATGGTATGGGGACCTAAATATACCATGGACATCAGTCTCGATCCGCAACGCTTGATTGCCTATAATCTCAGCGCCCAAGATGTGGCATCCGCGTTACAAAATTATAATATGCCTGCAGCGCCTGGTCGAACATATGGATTAAATGTCAGTTATACTTTAAATCCTGATACAACTTTACATACTGAAACTGAATTTAATAATTTAATTGTAAAAAACGCAGGTGCGCAATCCATCTATCTAAAAGATGTGGGAAGCGCATTATTTCATGGTATTAATGAATCCATTCGTGCCTATTTTAATGGTCAGCAAGGTGATGCCATTCCGATTGCAGTCAATCCTAATAGTAACCCATTGACCGTGGCCGGTGAATTACATAAAACATTACCGCGATTACAACAACATCTTTCTAATATCAAATTAGGCATCATTTTTGATATCACTAAATTTATTAGCGCCTCATTGCATGAAGTGATTAAAGCCATTGCTGAATCACTGATTGTTGTCGTTGTTGTCATGTTGTTATTGATAGGAAGTCCACGTGCCGTTGCAATTCCTTTATCAGCCATTCCCTTATCGTTAATCGGTGTCTGCTTTATCATGTGGATGTGCCATTTTTCTTTCAATACATTGACTTTGCTTGCCATGGTATTAGCCATTGGTTTGGTGGTCGATGATGCCATTGTGGTCGTCGAAAACGTGGTGCGTCATATTGAAAATGGGGAATCTGCACTCAATGCAGCGTTAATTGGCGCACGTGAAATTGCCAGTCCCGTTATTGCCATGACGCTCACATTAGCTGCAGTCTATGCACCGATGTTAATGGCTAGCGGTATCACAGGGCATTTATTCAGTGAGTTTGCTATGGCCTTAGCCGGAAGCGTCATCATTTCCGGTGTGATAGCACTGACACTCTCCCCGTTTCTTTGTTCACGTTTGTTAAATCAAAAAGCGCTGCAACATACCTGGGTAATCAAAGCAGAATATCGTGTCATGCGATTACGTGATCGTTATCTTGCCCAATTAAAATCATTATTAAAAAATCGCCGCAAGGTAATTTATGCCTGGGTTATTATTTTAGTCAGTTGCATCATGTTATATCAATGTACGCCTCACGAATTAGTGCCAAGCGAAGACACGGGCATTTTACAATTAGCCGCAAGAGCGCCAGCTGATGCAAATTTAAATTATCTCGAAAAATATCGCCCTGATGTTGAAAAAATATTAAATAAGCAGTCTGATATTCAGGGATATGTCGAAGTATTGCAAGATAATGTCATGTTTGGTTATATCAGTTTATTAGATTGGTCTAAGCGTCAATCATCCAATCGATTACAAGCAACCTTACAAAATCAATTAAATAGTATTGCAGGCATCAGTTCTTATGTCAGTAATATTTCTTTATTACCAGGTGCGGATAATAGCAACACCATTAGTATGGTGTTAGTTGGAAACGTCGATTATCCAACATTATATGCTTCCGCAAAAAAACTAGAACAACTTGCGCAAGCATCAGGGCATTTTCTGTATTTACAAGATGATTTGGAATATAACCAACCGCAAATTAATTTACAAATTGATCGAACTGCCGTTGCTGCAATGAACATTACGCCAAATGGCATTGCAACTCAGTTAACTCGATTATTGAGCCAAGGACGTATTCAGCAATTTGCCTGGCAAGGACATAGTTATGATGTTCAAATCAGTATTCCTGCAGACTATCGGCGTAATCCCGAAGATATCGGTAATTTACAAGTGCCTAATCAGGAAGGTAAATTAATTCCGCTGAATAGTGTTGTCAGTATGAATACCACCGTTGTACCGCAAACACTCAATCAATTTCAAAAAATGAATAGTGTGACTATCACGGCAATGCCGTCACCTCGCACAAATTTTTCTGATGCGCTTAATTTATTGCAACAATTAACTGACGCAAATCTTGATAAAAATATTTTACTCGATTATTCAGGACTCACACGTCAATTTATGCAAGAAGGTCAGCGCACATTATGGGTGTTTGCCATGGCCATTCTGGTTATTTTTTTAGTATTGAGTATTCAGTTCAATCGTTTTCGCGATGCGCTCATCATTTTATTGGGTAGCGTGCCCCTCGCCTTATTTGGTGCTCTGTTACCACTCTGGTTAGGGTTTGGAACAATCAATATTTATACGCAAATTGGTTTTTTAACGTTAATAGGTCTGATTAGCAAGCATGGAATATTGCTGACGGAATTTGCTAATAATGCACAATTACATGGAAATGTATCTGCATTAGACGCGATCATCCAATCAGCTAAATTACGATTTCGCCCGATTTTGATGACCACAGCTGCGATGGTGGTCGGTGCGTTACCCTTAGTCTTTGCCGGTGGAGCTGGCGCTGAAAGTCGGCATGCGATCGGCATTGTCATTGTATTTGGATTATCTATCGGTACGTTATGTACGTTATTTGTTTTGCCCGTGTTGTATTTATGGTTTGGTCGAAAGGAAAAAATGTTGTATTTAGGCCAGAATTAAAGTGAAATTCTATTCAAGAAATAATATGCAAAATTTAAAAATTGGTGTTATAGGTGCAACTGGGCAAATCGGCAGTCATTTGATAAATGCTCTTTCTAATAGAGAAAATATTTCAGTTTGTGCTTTCTCACGTGATATAACACGCGCTAAAAATCTACTTCCTGATTCTATTGAAATTAGACAGCTAGATTCTTTATCGCCTAACAGCAACATTTTTAATGAAATTAATAGAATTTTTTGGCTTGTTCCAGATGATCAATTTCGAGAAGCAGAGTGGATGGATATCGTAAAGCAATCCAGCTTAGAAAAAATTGTTCTTCTGTCTTCCATTCATCCTGAAATTTTTAACTTAAAATCATCTGAACACTTCATCAAAAAAACAGGCATCCCCTATATTATTTTAAGACCGAATACGTTCATGCAAAATTTTAACAACTTTAATCATAAATCGATTGTTGAAAATAATGCTTTTTATTATCCCGCATCTGCTGGAAAAACCAGTTTTATTGATATCAGAGATATCGCAACAGCTGCTGAACAGTGTTTAGTAAGCGAAAATCATCAAAATAAAATTTACACTTTAACAGGCGAACAATCGCTGACGTATTATAACGCTGCTGAAATTTTATCTGAAGCGTATGGTAAGACGATCCGTTATATTGATACTTATGAGCGACCTGATTTAGATAGTGAAAATAGTTCGAATGAAATATGGAATCACTTTTTTGCGGGCGTTAGAAATAATTTATTTTCTGAGATCACACCAGACTTAACCTCGTTATTAGGACATCCAGCAAGAACATTTACGCAATATGCTAACGATTATTGGAAAAATAGAACAGCTACGATTTAGTCTGTATAGTGTTGGCCAAATGCCCCACATCAACTCGCACAAAGATGGAGTCACCGAGCGCCGTTAATATATCGCCCGCATAAACTTCGCATAAAACACGCGTCTTGCGCCCGACTTCACCTTCAACGCGTGCCTTGAGCATCAATGGTATGCCCATGGGTGTTGGCTTAATATATTTCACACTTAAAGAACCTGTCACGCAATCAATACGCGGTTGCGTTCCAGCTGTACGGCCTTCAGCACGATAATGATTTGCCATTGCTGTCCAATTTGAATGGCAATCAACGAGACAACTTATTAATCCACCATAAACGAGTAATGGCCAACCAACATAACGATCGTCAGGTAGGTGTGTCATCACAACGTGTATATTATCCGTGTCCCAATAACTTTTAATCTGAAGTCCATTTACATTTTTAGAACCACAGCCAAAACACACACCGTCTGTTGCCGCTAGATCTTGCAATGCAATCATTTCTCTACTCACAATATTTTCTAAATAGTATTCTATTGATTATTCTAATCGTTACTTATCGAAAAGTGAATTTAGTTTTAGATGCTCCAGCCACGACTTTTTGTGCAATTCAGCAAAACTGATTTTTTCATTTGCCTGCGATTTGATGATGATCAATTGTCGCATTGCTCGTTGCGCTGCTATACAAGCTTCAGCGAGATCTTGCTTACTAGTATACTGCATAGATGAAAGAGCCAACGGTGACTTCAAACATCCAGCGTTAAATTGTGCTTCAATACAATTCGTATAATTCTCTAATATTGTTCCCCAAGCACGGGTATCTGCTGGAAATTTACTATCTCCACTGATCATTTTAAAAAACACACCAGCGCGCTTAAAATCCCCTCTCATCAAATAAGTCTTTACCATTCTGGAATTTTGCTGCAGACATAGCTGCAATGCCCTTCAATGGTTGATTGTTTATGAGAAAATGATAGAAAAGCATATGGTTTTAATCTCGACCTCGGGTTTGGATTATTAACAAATTTGTCTTTTGAGGGGCGCTATGTGGGATGGTCAATAGATTAACTCTGACTCGCATTATGATCAAATATACTACGATTAGTGTATGACCAATTAATCTAAAAGTAAATCATGAGGTTAAATATTGAACCATAATAATTTGTTTTATCTCCTATTTATCAAAAATATGCTATAATGGTCAATATATTAATCAAAAACATGTATTATTGAGCAGGATATTGACCATTATGAGCAAAAAGAAAATCATCACGCTCCCATCACTTCAGCGCATATTATCTGAGCTCGGCGAAAATATTCGACTAGCGCGATTACGTAGAAAATTTTCAGCCGCCTTAGTTGCGACACGTGCAGGAATCGCTCGCAATACTCTACGCGCAATAGAGCATGGCGATCCGAGTGTCGCTTTTGGCGCGTATGCAAATACCTTACTTTGCCTTGGACTTGAAAAAGATTTAACGCTTATTGCTAAAGATGATGAATTAGGCCGTAAACTTCAAGACGCAAACTTACCAACTAAAGCACGCGCACCACGCACACTCAAAATTGATTCAAGAAGATAAAAGACCATGACTAAAACACAACAAAGATACATTGAAGTATATGCGCACTGGGAGGGATTACCGCATCCCATATTGGTTGGCGCTCTAAAGGCAGCTCTCTCTCGCGGGAAAGAAATATTTTCTTTTGAATATGATCAAGATTGGCTTAAAAGCAAATACGCTCAGGCCTTAGATCCATCTTTACAATTATTAGGTGGAATACACTACGCGCCACTGAACCAAGAAAATTTTGGCGTATTTCTAGATTCTTCTCCTGATCGCTGGGGACGTTTTTTGATGAAGCGGCGAGAAGCTCAGCTAGCGCGAGAAGAAAAACGAAAAGAGTATAAACTTTTAGAAACCGATTATCTCCTTGGAGTGTATGACCAGCATAGAATGGGAGCGCTTCGATTCCGCACAGACTCAAAAAAACCTTTTCTTGATAATAATAAAAAATATGCTTCGCCTCCATGGATCTCTCTGAGAGAGCTAGAACATGCAAGTTTGGAGCTAGAGAAACATGATGCAGAACAAAATCCTAACTACTCAAAATGGTTAACCATGTTAATAGCTCCAGGTGGATCTCTCGGTGGCGCACGACCTAAAGCCAGTGTGATTGATGATGGTAATCATTTATGGATTGCAAAATTTCCTAGTAATAATGATGAATATAATGTTGGTGCATGGGAAATGGTTACTTACAAGCTAGCTAAAAAAGCAAAAATAGTGATGGCCGATGCAAAAATAGATAAATTTAATAGCCGTTATCATACTTTTTTATCTAAACGTTTTGATAGAAATAACAGAGGTGAACGTATTCACTTTGCGTCCGCAATGACACTACTTCAACGATCAGACGGCGATGATGCATCTACAGGAGCAAGTTATTTAGAACTTGCTGAATTTATAATTCGAAATGGCTCACAACCCGATAATGATTTAGAACAATTATGGAGAAGAATTGTTTTCTATATAGGTGTCTCCAACGTAGATGACCACTTACGAAATCATGGATTCATATTGCGACCTAATGGCTGGATATTATCACCCGCATTTGACATCAACCCAAACCCGAATGGCGATGGGTTAAAACTAAATATTTCTGAATCGGATAACTCACAAGATATTGCTCTAGCGAAAGAAGTTGCGGAGTATTTTCGAATAAATTCGGACAAAGCCAATAAAATCATTAATGAAACATTTAAAGCAATTAGCAATTGGCGCAATGTTGCAAATACGCTTGGAATATCTATGAGAGAACAAAATCAAATGCAGACTGCATTTCGTCTTGTAGACTTTAATTAACCTTACGCAGCCTACCGTT
>Ga0207068_1316_pt1 | contig 9792 bp, 5 predicted proteins | sample Alteio_BWMinCont_23_FD_153475 | JGI IMG/M metagenome (GOLD analysis project Ga0207068, IMG submission 153475) | Enriched cells from forest soil in Barre Woods Harvard Forest LTER site, Petersham, Massachusetts, United States -... | ecosystem: Environmental > Terrestrial > Soil > Temperate forest >... | reverse complement strand
CAGAAAAACACAAAGATACGAACTATATTGTGGATTTAATGGATAAGGAGTCGATAACAATAACACACTTTGTTCCATCAATGCTAAGTGTTTTTGAAGATACATTTAATACAAATGTAGAACAATTAAATTTAAATAAAGATGAGCCAATACCAAGTTTGCGATATATCTTTTGTAGTGGAGAAGAACTTAGTTTAATGCAAGTCCAACGTTGCCACAATATATTACCTAAGGTGGGAATTCATAATTTATATGGACCTACTGAAGCCTCAATAGATGTTTTATACTATGATTGTAGTGATAAAAATATAAAGATAGTTTGTATAGGGACTCCGATTTCCAATACCACGGTATATGTTGTAGATAGCACCATGAAGCCATTACCGATAGGAGCGATAGGGGAGCTATATATAGGGGGTATTGGATTAGCGAGAGGATATTTAAATAGAACTGACTTAACGGCGGAGAGATTTATAACGAATCCATTTCAGACGGAGAAGGAGGCGAGTGTAACTAAGAATGCGAGGCTGTATAAGACAGGAGATTTAGTGAGATGGTTACCTGATGGTAACCTTGAGTATATAGGGCGTAATGATTTTCAGGTTAAGTTGAGAGGGTATCGGATAGAACTTGGGGAAATAGAGAGTGCCTTATCAAGTTATGAAGGTATAAGACAGAGTGTAGTTTTTGCAAGAGAACATATTGCTTTTAGTGGAGATTTGACAGGGAATAAATATCTTGTGGGATATTATGTGTCAGATATTAAACTGGATGAGAAGGCGATCCTTGCTTATTTAGAAAGCAAATTGCCGGAGTACATGGTTCCGGCAGTTTTAGTGCATTTAGAGAGATTACCGTTAACTATCAATGGAAAATTAGACAGGAAAGCGTTACCAGATCCTGATTTTAAGAATGATAATCACTATGTGGCGCCTAGAAATGAATTAGAAAGCAAGGTCGTTCAGATCTGGGCAGAAGTTTTAGGGCTTCCTGCAGATAAGGTTGGGATAAGCGATGATTTCTTTAGATTAGGGGGTGATAGTATTGTCAGCATTCAGTTGGTCAGTAGAATGCGACAAAGATTGGGGTTAACGGTTAGTGTAAAAGATATCTTTAGTTATAAGAGTATAGAAAGGCTTTATGAAAGTGTTTTAAAGAAAGTTATAGAGGACTCCTCTAAAATAGAAATAAAGGCAGAGCAAGGGAGGTTAAGCGGTGAAGTCTATTTTTTACCGATTCAAGCATGGTTTTTTGAGAAAAGTTTTGAAGCTTCTCATCATTGGAATCAATCTTTTATTGTAAGGACTCCTAGTTTGGAGATAGAGGTTCTACGGTCAAGCGTTACTAAATTAATAGATTATCACGATGCTTTTAGATTGAGGTATAAGAGGGCACAAGATTGTAAGAGTCAATACTATGCACTAGATGTTAATGTAGAGGATTTAAGAATATTAGACATAAGAAGTTTAGGAGTTGCGGAAGGAAGCAAAGAATTTAAGGTTAAACTTCAAGATATTTTCACAGAGTGGCAGAGCGGGTTCAATATAGAGGAAGGCCCGACATACGGTATTGGATATATCTATGGGTATAGAGATGGAAGTGCAAGGATCTATTTTGCCTTACATCATTTAATCGTAGACACGGTGAGTTGGAGGATTTTATTAGGAGATTTAAAAGATCTTTATAATGGACGGGGTTTAGGATCAAAGGGGAGTAGTTATCGACAATGGGTAAATGCGGTCATTGATTATGGGAATGGCCATGAAAGTGAGAGAGGGTATTGGGAGAAGGTTTTAGTTGATTATCAGGTTAATGGTCATGAGAAGTACATGGTTAGTGATGACACCCAGAATTATAATACTTTTAGTTTTACTGAGAAGCGTACACAACAATTACTAAAAGAAAGTAACAGGGTATATCATACGCAGATTAATGATATTCTTTTAACGGCGTTAGGCTATGCGTTATCTGAAATTACGGGCAACAAGATTAATCATATTGTTTTAGAAGGGCATGGCCGAGAAGAGATAGACTCATATATAGATATAACAAGAACGGTTGGGTGGTTTACAACGATGTATCCGGTGAGGTTGGAAATCACGGAAGGGATAGGAGCTAGCATTAAAAATGTTAAAGAGAGTTTAAAAGAGATACCGAATAAAGGCATAGGATATGGGATTTTAAAAGGATACAGATCAGACGAGTTACCGAGAATAAGTTTTAATTATTTAGGCCAGTTTGATAGAGAAATAGAGTTTGAAGGGGACTGGACTATTGTAGGAGAAGGAAGTGGATTATCAGTTCATTCTTTAAATCGAGATGACATGATACTCAACATCAATGGGTTAGTGGTAGAAGGTAAGCTTAGGTTTAGTATAGTCAGTAAATTGGACGAAAAAGTGACTAATGAATTTGCCTGTCTTTTTAAGGAGAAGCTAGAAAAGATAATCAAGCACACAGTAGATCAGGAACGGAGCTATATGACAGTAAGTGATATTGGTCATATTGTAGGCTCGGGATATTTAGATAAGTTGCAAGAGAAGAGGGAAATAGAGGGGGTTTATTTAGCGAATAGCTTGCAACAAGGGTTTATCTATCATGCCTTAAATCAAGGGGATATAGATGATGCATATCGGGTACAGATTATTTGGCAATATCATAATGCGTTAGAGGCTGAGTTATTAAAAGAAGCATGGAGGTATGCGCAAAAAAGATATCCGAGTTTAAGGCTAAGGTTGGTTTGGGAAGAAGAGATAGTCCAAGTTATTGATAAAGAGGGTCAATTAAACTGGAGTTATATTGATTTAAGTGAAGAGAAGGACGGCGGAGTTCAAGCATTAAGGATTAAGGAGATCCAAGAGGAGGATAGGCGTGAAGCATATCGATTGGAGGAAGGGAGTTTATTTAGAGTTTATGTTATTAAACAGGCGGAAGAACTTTACACCTGTATTTTTAGTAATCATCATGCGATATTGGATGGGTGGAGTAACCCAATATTATTGGATTATATCCATGAGACCTATTTAGAGTTACGAGATAAGCAGGCGGTATTAGTAGAGGTTGATTGTAGTTACGAGGAGACGCAAAGATATTTACAAGTTCATGAAGAGGATAACAGGGAGTATTGGGAGAAATATGTATCACAAATAGAAGAGAGGGTTGATTTAAGGGGTCTATTATCAAAAGATTTTAAAGATAAACAGAATGAGATAAGTGAGTACAAACATATAAAAGAACCTCAAGAGCAAAGTTTTATTATTGGAGGAGAATTTTATAATAGATTGAAGCAAGTGAGTCAAGAAGAGGGGGTGACATTTAATGCGATTTTACAATATGCATGGCATAAGGTTTTAAGTATTTATGGGAACAGTGGTCAAACGGTTGTAGGAACTACTGTATCGGGAAGAAATTTTCCGGTAGATGGCATAGAGAGTTCGGTAGGGTTATATATTAACACATTGCCATTGATAGTAGAGCATAAGAGACAATCATCAAGAAGTGTTATAGAGTTTATCAAAGATATTCAAGATAATATTCATGAGATCAATAATCGAAGTGGTGTAAGTTTAGCGAAGTTACAAAGTGGTGGGGAGAGGATTTTTGATAGTTTATTTGTATATGAGAATTATCCGATCCCTACGAGAGCAGATGAGGGAAGCAGATTAGAGATAAGCTTTGAAAGGTCGATAGAGAAAATAGATTATGCATTAGGGGTGATGGCATACGAATCAAACAATAATCATTTAGTATTTGTGCTTAAATATGCAGGCGAGCTTTTTAGTGGAGGTAGCATAGATTATCTTTTATCGACAGTTAGGAGGATTTTAGAACAAATAGCAAAAGATTGTCACCAAGAGGTAAAGAAGTTAGGTTATTTAACTTTGGAGCAATACGATCAAATCATCAGGGTTTGGAATGAGACGGAGAAGGAGTATCCGAAAGATAAGACGATCCATGCATTATTTGAAGAACAGGTGAATAGGACACCGGATAATATAGCGGTTGTGTATGAGGGGAAGCGACTTACCTATAAGGAGTTAAATGCGAGATCGAATCAACTTGCCGACTATTTAAGGCAGAGGCATGAGATTAAGCCAGATACATTGGTAGTTTTATGCTTAGAGAGAAGTGAGCATATGTTGATTGGGATCCTTGCGACCTTGAAGGCTGGTGCGGCGTATGTGCCGATAGATCCGAGTTATCCAGATGAAAGGGTAAGGTATATTTTAGATGATACTGTTACAGAAATTATTTTGACAAATGAAGTTTATATGAAGAGATTAGAGAGTATTGTACAAGCTAGAATTTGTGATACGACGGATATAGGAATTAAATGTCAAGCGATTGATATGATAGCGCTAGATGAACGGGATCTTGAAAGGGAATTATCATTACAAAGTGAGGCTAATGTTGAGACGGAGACAAGGAGTACCGATTTAGCGTATGTAATTTATACATCGGGTACAACTGGAAATCCTAAAGGAGTAATGATAGAACATAAGGGAGTTGTAAATAGTTCTTATGCTGCAGTTAAACATAGAGCGGTTGATCATGAGTCTAGAGTTCTACAAACCGCTTCTTATGTATTTGATTCTTCTGTTCTTGAAATTTATCCTACATTATTTGTTGGGGCATTATTGTTTATTATTAATGAGATACATAGAAAAGACATTTATCTAATTAATGAATATTGCATTAAAAACAGGATTACGAATTTATTTTTAACAACCAAATTGGCCGAAGAATTTTTATTTTTAGGGAAAGGCACGTTATATTTAAAGAGATTAATTGTAGCTGGTGAAAAGTTTAATACGGCTAGAAACTCTAGATTTTGTGTTATTAACGAATATGGTCCAACTGAGAACACGGTATGTTCAACCCAATTCCAGATAGTAGAATATGATAAAAATATACCAATAGGGAAGCCCATTTCGAACACCAGGGTATATGTTGTAGATAGCACCATGAAGCCATTACCGATAGGAGCGATAGGGGAGCTATATATAGGGGGTATTGGATTAGCGAGAGGATATTTAAATAGAACTGACTTAACGGCGGAGAGATTTATAACGAATCCATTTCAGACGGAGAAGGAGGCGAGTGTAACTAAGAATGCGAGGCTGTATAAGACAGGAGATTTAGTGAGATGGTTACCTGATGGTAACCTTGAGTATATAGGGCGTAATGATTTTCAGGTTAAGTTGAGAGGGTATCGGATAGAACTTGGGGAAATAGAGAGTGCCTTATCAAGTTATGAGGGTATAAGACAGAGTGTAGTTTTTGCAAGAGAACATATTGCTTTTAATGGAGATTTGACAGGGAATAAATATCTTGTGGGATATTATGTGTCAGATATTAAACTGGATGAGAAGGGGGACGGGTTTATTTTGTATTGCTTTTGGCGGTGCGGTGGGAATGGTCCCAATCTGTCTTGGCGGCGGAAGCGATTTTGCAGTCGGAGAAGCATTCGTCGATGTTGGTGCTTTAGCAGATGGCTCACGCTTAGTGTCTGATTTGGCTTCTGCTTTAGCAGCCGCCTTATCGGGTGCAGCATAAATGCTGGTTCGCTTTGTTTTATCATCCGTAGGCTTATTACTCGCTTGTTGTGCTTGTGATAAACGTTTGTCTAAATCGAGGTAAAAATCCTGTTGGCTTTTTTTAAGACGCGCAATTTCATGATCTTGGGTTTCAACCAAACCTCGCAGCTCACTGACATCTCGCTGTAGACTTTCTACTTGCTTTAACGTTAAACGAGCTGCCCTATCTTCCGAAGAATTTGAATAACTGGGTTTATTGCCATAAGAACGAGCGGATACGTCGGATTGACGTGTCCGCTCAAATGGTTCTTCATGAGACTCTTGTATCAAGGGCTCCTGAATAACAACCTCACTGTTTCTGGATTCTACAACGGCAAGTCCCACCCCAAAAGAAGGAACTGTGATAAGTCCAGTGCTGAAAACCAATAGCCAGACAGGATTTAAACGTCTCATTTATTCCACCTCATATACAATTTCAGCTCGACGATTTCTCGCCCAAGCGGATTCACTAGAACCTAATTCTTCGGGCTTCTCTTTTCCAAAGCTCACGACTGAAATTTGGTTTTGATTAACCCCTTTTAGCATCAAAATATTGGCAATGGCATTGCCTCGACGCTCTCCCAACGCAATATTATATTCGCGACTTCCTCGTTCATCGGTATGACCCGCCACCCGAACGCGTGACCGTGGAGACTTAATTAACCGTTTGGCATGCGCATAAAGTGAGAGCATGTCTTCCTCTTTAACTTCAAATTGATCATAGCCAAAGTAGTAAGTTCTTTGAGCCAGTAATTGTCTTTCTTGCTCCGGGGATACATTCGTTCCATAAAAGCGGACGGTATCGCCGACACCCAGTTCATCTTCTCTACCGCTGCCACCCTTTTTCGTCGCACAGGCCATCAAGCCTAATAAGGTAATTCCCAAAACAATCGTCTTTATAAATTGAATTTTCATAACTACTCCTCAAAAAAAACTTAAATTGACTGGTTAAGAACTAAAGGGAGACCACGCAGGCTCTTGAACATGTCCCTCCCGTGCCGGAAGACGAATTTTAATTCGTCCATCTAGTGACACTGCGCCTAATACTCCTTTACCATCTTCTTTTGAACCATATATTACCATCATACCATTTGGGGCTATGCTTGGGGAATCACTTAAACTGGCTTGCGTTAAAACTTTTAGCTCACCTGTGCTTAAGGATTGTACCGCGATACTAAATAAACCATTCTCACCGCGATGCAGCATCACAAGACGTTTACCATCCGGTGTTAAAGAAGGCTTCGCATTATAATCCCCGGAAAAAGTAAGCCGTTCAACCTTACCACTGGCCAAGGCTACTCTGTAAATTTGGGGTTTCCCTCCTCGACTGGAAGTAAAGACAATAGATTGTCCATCGGGTGCAAAGAAGGGTTCTGTATCAATCCCCGTTCCATCCGTTAATTGCTTGAGTCGTTTGTTGGGAAGATCGATTACATAAATCTTAGGACCCCCGTCTTTAGATAGAACCAAGGCTATTGACTGACTATCTGGAGACCAAGTCGGGGCACCATTAATCCCTGGGAATTGCGTTAAATGGGTAATACGACCACTTTTAACCTCAACCACTTTCACACTGGAACGATTGTTTTCAAAAGAGACAAAGGCAATTTTCTTGCCATCGGGAGACCAAGCCGGCGACATGATGGGATAATTGGAACGAAATAAGGGCTGGGGGTTAAAACCATCTGAATCCCCAACTTCCAAAGTATGCACAGTTCCTTTTTGACCATAGTTAACCGATACATAAGCAATGCGCGTCGAAAAAATACCCTTAATGCCAATGAGTTTTTCAAAAATAGCATCACTGATATGATGCGCCAATGCTCGAAACTCTTGAGGGTTCACTTGATCAAAATTCATGGATAGCAAGGGCTTAGCAGTACTTCCTTCTGCTTTTTGACGTAACACATCCAGTAATTCAAACTGAACTGTAAAACGAGAACCCGTTTTTTGTACCCGTCCAATCACTAAATCTTCTACCCCTAATCCTTGCCAATACCCATACTGAACCCCATCAGGATGATTGGGAAATTGTTGTAGACTTGCAAAAGGAGTCGGATTAAATTGACCACTATTTTGTAAATCAGATTTTATCACCTGGGTGATGTCTTCTAAGGCATTTTTATCGGCACCCTCGACACTAAAAGGCACAATCGCAATCGGTAACCCAACCGCCTTTCCACCCCGTATTTCTACATATAAAGCAGCCGTTGCTTTAAAAGCCGTGCCTAATAAAATTAACAATAATAATAAAATTCGAATTGTCTGTATTTTACGCATTATCCACACCTTGATCATTTAAAAAGTTTAATTCTAGAGACTTTACCCGGTCTCTCACAACGGGATCTTCTGGTAAGGGGAAAGGCTGAGATTTATAAACTGCTTTAATCGATAAATCATCATAAATTGCATTCCCACTACTTTGAACCAATCTTACCTGAACACTGCCATCCGGTAAAACCGTTAGCGCCAATCGACAAGATAAATCCTTGCCCATCCCAATGGCTTCTCGACGGTTATCTTCAATTTTATCTTTCCAGAGCCCAACACTTCTATCAATTTCACTCGCCATACGCTCATCATTCGCTGCCGCAACGCGCTCGGCCGCTTCGGCGGCTTTCCTGTCGGCAATCCGTTTGGCTTCGTCTTTTTTACGTTTGGCTTCTAATTGTTGTTTTTTTGCTTCCGCTTGTTTTTTTTCTTCCTTTTCTCTTTCCTGGCGCATTTGTTTGACACGTTCTTGTTCTGCTGAACGTTCATCATCCAGGGCAATTAACTTCTTTTTTTCTTTTTCTTGTTGCTGTTTTAAAGCCTCTAATTGTTGGCGTTCTTTTTCTTTGGCGATTTTAAATTCCGCCAACCGCGCTTCTTCTAATGCTTGAGTCTTGGCCACTTCCTGTTTGATCTTTTCCAGCTTGACTTGTTCGGCCTCTCGCACTTTTTTCGCTTGTTCCATTTTTTCTACCATCTGATTTTGTCGTGCAACTTCTGCCGTTCGTTTTTGAGATTCTTCTTCTTGTAAACGATTCAATTCTTCTTCTACTCGCGTTTCATCAATGGCAACCGCTTGCACAATTTCACCTTGTTTTGGTGGCAATCGTTTGGGGTTAAAGGTTGTATCAATACTTAACAATAAAAAAGCCAACAGAAGCCCGTGTACGCCTAAAGAAGCGATAAAACTGCTCAAATAACGAAAGCGTTCAGCCCAAGTCTTCACGAGATTTTTTATTCCTCATGTTGTGTCATTAATCCTACCTTAGAAGCACCCGCCCGTTTCAATAAAACCATCGCATTCATCACCTTACCGTAATCCACAGTCTTATCGCCTCTGACCAACACCGCACGCTTAGGATCTAGACGTAAAGCGGCTTGAACTTTGACAGAAATGGTGCTGGGATCACTCGCATTTTTCTCTTGATCTAAGTATAGAAGCCCTTTGGCATCCACAGAAATAACCAACGGGGGCTTTTGATCATGGGGTAAACTTTCTGCCTTAGCGCTGGGAAGTTCCACTTGTACCCCTTGGGTCAGCATAGGTGCTGTGGCCATAAAAATAATCAACAACACCAACATGACATCCACATAAGGAACAACATTAATTTCGGACACCAAACGACGCCTTTTATAGCGATTGTTATTATTCATATTGCACTTCGCCCTGATTATAAATATCGGAGGCAAAATTTGCGACAGGTTGTGGCTGTGTATGTGCCTGACGATGCAAGATACTGGTAAATTCCTCTAAGAATGCTTCGTATCGATTCACCAATCCCTGAAGACGGTTCGAATAACGATTATAGGCAACTACCGCAGGAATCGCTGCAAATAAACCCATGGCGGTTGCCACCAATGCTTCTGAAATCCCCGGTGCAACCATTGCCAAAGTTGCTTGTTGAACAGCGCCCAATGCTCGAAAAGAATTCATAATTCCCCAAACCGTTCCAAACAATCCCACATAGGGACTCACCGATCCCACGGTTGCTAAGAAAGGCAAATGCATTTCTAATCGTTCTATCTCGCGCGACAGTGCTAGACGCATTGTTCGTTGCGCCCCTTCCAACACCGCTGGGGCCTGAATACCAGACTGTTTGCGCAAGCGTACAAATTCTTTAAATCCCGCCAAAAAAATACTTTCAGAGCCACCCTCATCAGTAGTTTGGCGCTTGGTGCTAAATTTCTGATAAAGCTTGCTTAATTCTATCCCTGACCAAAACGT
>Ga0207068_1315_pt1 | contig 9807 bp, 11 predicted proteins | sample Alteio_BWMinCont_23_FD_153475 | JGI IMG/M metagenome (GOLD analysis project Ga0207068, IMG submission 153475) | Enriched cells from forest soil in Barre Woods Harvard Forest LTER site, Petersham, Massachusetts, United States -... | ecosystem: Environmental > Terrestrial > Soil > Temperate forest >... | reverse complement strand
TTTCCACGTTGGGATTTCGCGGTGAGGCTCTCGCGAGTATTGGTTCTGTTTCACGTCTCTGTTTATCATCTGCTATTTCGAATCAATCAGGTTGGCAGTTAGTCACGAATGGCACGGATCTGGAGCCACAACTTAATCCAGCGGCACATCCAGAAGGTACCACGATCGAAATTCGTGATTTATTTTTTAATACACCTGCGCGCAAAAAATTCTTACGCACAGAAAAAACAGAATTCGATCACATCGACGAACTCATTAAACGTGTGGCACTCAGTCGTTTTTCAGTAAGTTTCACGCTTAAGCATAATCAAAAATTAATTCGTCAATATCGAGCAGCACATTCCGATGTCGAGCAACAACAACGTGTAGAAAGTTTATGTGGCACCGCGTTTGTTGAAAATGCGTTTAAAATAGAAACGAGCGCTTCGGATTTAACATTATCAGGCTGGTTTGCAGAACCTACTTTTTCGCGTTCACAGGCAGACTTGCAATATGTTTATGTGAATGGCCGTATTGTGCGTGATAAATTGATGAATCATGCGGTGAGGGAAGCATATCGTGATGTGATGTATGGCGATCGTCATCCTGCCTTTGTGTTGTTTTTAGAAATTTCTCCGGATCAAGTGGATGTGAATGTGCATCCAACTAAACATGAAGTGCGATTTCGTGAAAGTCGGTTGGTGCATGATTTTATAAGTCGCAGTTTGCAGAATGCGTTGTCGGGTAGTCATGTTAGCCATACTGCCGATACTTGTCATTCCCGCGAAGGCGGGAATCCATTCAGAATAGATTCCCACCTTCGCGGGAATGACAATGCTTCGTTTAAAGTTAAAGAGCAAATCGCGATTTATAATCAATTGCATAAAGAAGTAGAGCCTAAACCCGTTTCATTTAATTTATCTTCTGAGAAAATAATTCATGAATCACTCACCATTCCTCCACTCGGTTTTGCGTTAGCACAGTTGCGAAATATTTATATTCTAGCGGAAAATGCCGAAGGTTTAGTATTGGTCGATATGCACGCCGCACACGAACGTGTTATTTATGAAAAATTAAAGAAAAATGTGTCTGAAAAAACCTGTGTTGCGCAACCGCTGTTAATTCCACTCACGATTAATTTAACTGAACGCGAAGCAACTTATATTGAAGAGCATCAAGCGTTGTTTCAACAATTAGGTATGCGCATTGAGCGTATCAGTCAGGACAGTGTTGTCGTGCGTGAAGTGCCTGATTTGCTGCGCGATGGTCATATTGAACAGCTGGTGCGAGATATTGCGGCGGATTTAGTTGAACATCAAAAAACAACGCGCATCGATGATGAGCTGCATGAATTATTAGGTACGATGGCTTGTCATGCGGCTGTTCGAGCACAGCGTAAATTAACAATTCATGAAATGAATGCATTGCTGCGTGCGATGGAAACGACAGAGCATAGCGGACAATGCAATCATGGCCGGCCCACTTCTCAATCATTTTCACTTGCTGAATTAGATAAATTATTTTTGCGTGGACGATGATGAGGAACGTTATCATTTGTTTGATGGGCCCAACCGGCGCTGGAAAAACACAACTTGCGGTGACCCTCGCACAACATTTTCCTCTGGAAATTATCAGTGTTGATTCGGCAATGGTCTATCGCGGTATGGATATAGGCACGGCTAAACCGAGTGACGATATTTTAAAAATCGCGCCACATCGCTTGATTAGTATTCGCGATCCGTTTGATGCATATTCGGCAGCACAATTTTGTGATGATGCAGTGCGTGAAATTCAAGATATTTTTCATCACAATAAAATTCCATTATTAGTAGGCGGCACGATGTTGTATTTTCGTGCGTTGCAACAGGGATTATCTGAATTACCATCGGCCGATTCATCAGTTCGAAAAAAATTAACAGAAGAAGCAGAACAGACAGGATGGCCAGCAATGCATGCGCGTCTTGAAAAAATAGATAAAGCCGCTGCAAAACGTATACATCCGCATGATAGTCAGCGCATACAGCGTGCGTTGGAAGTATATGAATTGACGGGCACGGCTATTTCTACATGGCAAGAGCAGCGTGATGGCGCATTATCAGGTTATCAAATGGTTAATTTGGTGGTGTCACCCAATGACCGCGCAATTTTGCATGAACGAATTGCAAAACGATTTGACCAAATGCTCGAAGCAGGATTGGTTGAAGAAGTGAAACATTTATTTGCACGAGGTGACTTGAATTTAGAAATGCCCGCCATTCGTTCTGTTGGATATCGACAAGTGTGGGAATATTTATTAGGTCATTATACATATGAAGAAACGCGTGAGCGTGCCATCATCGCCACTCGGCAGTTAGCGAAACGACAATTAACCTGGTTACGTAGTTGGCCGGATGTGATGTGGTTTGATAGTGAAGCGAGTGATGTGTATGCACAAGTGCAAACGGTTGTTGCGGATGTTTTGTGATTGTGGAATCACATCCCGGGCTTTCACCCGGGATCGCCATGATTTACTGCGTATCATCATCTTCTTCGGAAGATGTTGTTGTCGCTTTTGAAGAAGTGATTGTAAAATTAATTGTTTTCACGGGATCGTTATCAAGATAGATATCAACATGATATTTTCCAACTGGCCAACCTGTATTGGGTTTTGAAAGTGAGAAATCCCCATGCCAATAACTTCCAGGTAAAGTGCTTAGCATTTTATCTTTGAAGTCTTTATTTAAATTAAATGTCGCTTCATCAATTTTATAATGAGGAGGAGCAACATTATTCGTGTCATCTGCAATCCAAACAGACTTCAAAGCCTGTCCTTCTTTCAATTGGTCTGATTTCCAAATGAGATAGATGAGTTTCGTGTCAGGTGTAAATACATCTTTTTGTTCACCGGGATTGGCTTCGTCCAGTTTGTCTGTCAATACAGTGTCAAGTTGAACAGAGGAATTAGCTAATACGGAATGGTTTAAACTGAAAAAAAGAACAAAAACAATAAATAACAGATTTGTTTTACAAAATATGTTTTTCATTGGTTTTTCCTTAAGCGGTAAAACTGTATTTTACCACTTAATAAACGGGTTTTGGGGCGCTCTATTTTTCAAGAGGTTATATAATAGGGATTGGGTAACTTAAATGTTTTATCAGCATGTCCGCCCGATAAATCACTTTGTTGGTCGCCTATGTTCAATACAATGTCATATCCTTGTTGTTCAATCAGAGTGCGTGCATTCACTTTGTAAGGAACTTTGGATTTTTCTGCATACGTTTCTGAATTAAGCGATAAGCCATCCCAGTTTTTATAACCCGCATCAGCAAGATTTTTTTCGGTTGCTGCCCGGTTAGGTTCTGTGCGAGCAGTGATAAAAAACACAGCGACATTATTGGCTTTTGCGTATCGATATAATTTGAGCGTGGATTCAATGGCAGGGTCTGTTCCTTTTTCTTTTGCATCATCAATTTGTTCTTGTGTGCCGCCAAAACGCATGTTGATTAGGTCAGGGTAGTTAGATAACGATGTTTCATCAATACCGAGTACGAGCGCGAGTTTTTTAGGCGACTTAGCATGTTTTTCTCTTGCTAAGCGGGTTTTTAAATACTGCATCGCTTGATCGATCACTTTCGCTTGATCTTTTTGATACTCGCCTGAATCATGATATTTAATCAACGATGTCTTAACGAGATCGAGATTTTTAGGTTCTTTTGCATAGCTTGGGCTGGCCATGAGTGTATTCACTGTGATGAGGCCAATAAGAAATAGCATCTTCTGCATATTTATCTCCATTATTTGAGGACACAGAATTTATCAAATTGGGCGTTAGAACGCGAGTAATGGATAAAAAATCAAAGGTGAAGATGATTTTATTGGCAATGTTGCTATACTAGCATTGATAATTAATAAGTTATTGGGTTTTTACTTCAAGTGATTAAGGAGGATTTATGGGGCTCAAACGTGCACGATTAAGTGCAGTGGCTTTAGGTGTTGCGATAGGATTTCTCAAAGGCGGTTGGATGCTGGCTCTGTGTCTCTCAGTAATGCATGGGAGTGCTGGTAAAGAACTGGTAGCGCTTTGGACAGGATTTTATCCCGGAGTCGATGAGACAATGAAAGGCGCCTTCATGGCTGCTGCTTGGGGATTTCTATGCGGATTTTTTGGGGGACTTATTTTAGGTTGGATTTATAATTTGTGCCTCTGCTGTTGCAATCGCTCACATTGCAACTGTTGTAAAACGTCTTGCGACACGTGTAATCCTGTCATCGTTGAAAAAAAATGATAACTAAAACAACTTAGAAAATGGGCACTGCATAAGTGCCCTGCTTCATGCATTAGGGCAAACAATCAAATGCGACACGTCATTACTACGGATAAAGCACCCGCCGCAATAGGCAGTTATTCCCAAGCTGTGCGTGCGGGAAACACAGTTTATCTTGCTGGACAAATCCCCCTTGATCCAATCTCCTTGGAGATGATTAAGGGTGACTTGCGCCAACAAATTAATCAGGTTTTTGACAATATTAAAATGGTCGTGGAAGCGGCAGGCGGTACTCTGGATGATGTTGTGAAGCTCACGGTTTATCTCATCGATTTGTCTGTCGTGACGTTGGTGAATGACGCGATTGCAAGTTATTTTAAACAGCCATTTCCAGCAAGAACCACTATCCAGGTGTCGGCTTTACCTAAGGGTGCAGCGGTTGAGATAGAGGCGATTATGGTGGCCAAATCGTGAACGCGCCCGATTGCGGTTTTGATAAAACGGAAGCGGGCTCGCAATCGGGCGCGTTCACGATGCGGCATTATTTCTGAGAAATCGCAGTAGTCGTAACAGCTGCTACAGGGTCAGCTTGCATTGATGTATTTTGACCCAGCATATGCATGGTTTTTAACACTTCAAGCGCTTCATACAGTTGAAAATCAGAACGGGCAAGATTGGATGCTTGTTTATCATCGTCGATGATCGTGTTGCTATTTCCGGTATCTTGTCCTGGTAAATGTCCTTTTAGTTCAAATTCTCGAATGGGCGCTATCATGACGTTATCTTGTTTTTCCCCGCTGACCTTTAATGCATCAACGACGATGTCTGGCATTATTCCTTTATTTTGGATCACACGACCGGATGGAGTGTGATAGAGCGCGGTTGTAAGTTTGATTGCGTGATCTTCATCTAATGGCAGGACAGTTTGCACTGAACCTTTGCCGAAACTGGTAATGCCCACAATGACTGCTCGATGATAATCTTGCAATGCACCTGCGACAATTTCAGAAGCGGAAGCCGAGCCTTCATTGACGAGTACAACGAGTGGTGCGCCGTTTAATAGGTCATGACCGGTTACTTTTGCGCTATATTTAGCGCTGGGTATACGTCCTTCAGTGTAAACGATCAAATCGTTGTAGCGATTGTTTAATTTTTTCTCATCTAAAAATACATCAGCTACTTGCACCGCTGTTTCAAGCAATCCGCCCGGATTGTTTCGTAAATCGAGCACAAGACCGCGTAATTGACCGCCTGATTGTTCTTGCAATTTCTTGATGGCATTAATCATCAATTCAGTCGTCGGTTCTTGGAATTCGCTAATTCGCACATATCCGTAGCCATTGTCGAGCATACTGCTTTTGACACTGGTGATGCGAATTTCATCACGGGTTAATTTAAAGCTGATGGGTGTTTTTAGGCTTTTACGAATGACAGTCAGTGTGACGGAAGTGCCTTTTTTTCCACGCATTTTATCGACAGCTTCGTTCAGTGTCATTTCATTAACGAGCTTGCCATCAATTGCGACAATGTAATCACCTGCTTTGATACCGGCTTTCGCAGCTGGAGTGTCATCGATGGGGCTAATGACTTTAAGTACGCCGTATTCACCAGTGACTTCAATACCTAAGCCTCCAAAGGCGCCGCTTGTTGTCATTAATAATGTTTTATAGGCATCTTTATCAAGATATTCTGAATGAGGATCAAGACCGCTTAGCATTCCACGAATGGCGTCTTCCAGTAATTTTTTATCGCTGATGGGTTGTACATAAAAATCTTTGATTTGCGCAATGGCATTTGTAAAGCGAGAAACATCAGTTTCTTGCAACGCGTCTTTTTTATTTTTATCCGTTTTGTCAGGCATCACAGTGGTTGTTGTCGTAGTGTCGCCTCGCTCGTCTTTGAAAGCGAATGCATTTGTGTAGGCGGCAGTAAAGATACCTGCGCTTATGAGACTTGCAATAACCAAAGGAAGATAACGATTCATAGGCGTTTTCCTTAAAGTGATGAATACCTTTACTTTTTTAGTATAGCGTATTTTCGGCAAATAAGTGGAATTTATCATAGACATCGCCATCTAAAGACACTTATAAGATGGATGGCGAGGGCATTATCATAATGATTAATATGAGCTTTTTATTGAATTAATTCAAAAATCGGCTTACCCGTCATCTCCTTCGGCTGTGGAAGCGAAAGTAGATGCAGTAATGTCGGAGCAATATCGGATAAAACCCCGTCTGTTTTACTAATCTCTGCAGGCCGGCCAATATAGATCAGCGGAACAAGTTCATGAGTATGTGCAGTATGCGGTTGACTGGTGCGATTGTCGAACATGAGTTCGGCATTACCATGATCAGCTGTGATCAGTGCTTCACCGCCAACCTCTTGTAATGCAGTGACAACTTGGCCTATGCACGTGTCAATGACTTCGATTGCATGAATGGTTGCAGCGAGATTACCCGTGTGTCCGACCATATCCGGATTGGCAAAATTACAAATGATGACATCATATTTTTCACTTTTAATTTCGTCTACCAATTTGGAGGTGACTTCAAATGCGCTCATCTCCGGTTTTAAATCATACGTTGCAACTTTGGGGGACGGAATCAAAATACGTTCTTCATCTGGATAGGGTTTTTCAATGCCGCCGTTAAAAAAGAAGGTAACGTGTGCGTATTTTTCAGTTTCAGCGATGCGTAATTGTTTCAAACCAAGTGAACTTAAATATTCACCAAGAATATTTTCGAGGCGTTCAGGAGGATATGCGACAGGTACATTGAATGTCGCATCATATTCAGTCAGCGTTATCAAATTAACGTTCGGATGTTGGGCGCGTTTAAATCCTTCAAACTGGTTATCGATTAATGCATGTGTTATTTCACGTGCACGATCAGCACGAAAATTCATAAAAATAACGCAATCGCCATCTTGAATCGTGACAGGATTTTCGTGAACTGAATGAATGGAAGTTGCTTTGACAAATTAATCTGTTTCACCGCGCGCGTAAGCAAGTTTCAATGCGCTTAACGCATCTGCCGCATCATAGTCGGCTTTTGCTGCTGTTAATAAATCGTAAGCCGCTTGTACGCGTTCCCAGCGTTTGTCACGATCCATAGCGTAATAGCGACCGATGAGTGAAACGATTTTTCCGCATTTTAATTCAGCGCAATAATCAGTTAATGCAGATAAAGACCTTTCCGCACTTTGTGGAGGTGTATCACGACCATCTAAAAAAGCATGAATATAGACGTCGGTAGCATGATGCAATGCTGCGAGTTTTACGATGGCTTGAATGTGAAGCTCGTGACTGTGAACACCGCCAGGTGATATTAAACCAAGAATGTGTATCGCTTTTTTTGCTTTCACCGCTTGATTGATAGCATGTATTAAAACAGTATTTTTAAAAAAATCGCCTGTTTCTATATCAAGATCAATGCGTGTCAGGTCTTGATGTACAACACGCCCTGCACCCATATTAAGATGACCTACTTCAGAGTTTCCCATCTGGCCATCGGGTAAACCAACGCAGCGTCCACACCCGGAAATAAGCGTGTGCGGATAAAGCGCCCAATATTGATTCCAATGCGGCTTATGTGCTTTTGCAATGGCATTCGCATCTGTTTCTTCACGATGGCCCCAGCCATCCAGAATAATTAATGCAAACGGACGTGGTCGTTTTGACATAAAAGTATCTTTCCATTAAAAACGCGAGGGCTCTAGTTTAGCTAAATAAAATCTCATTGGCATTAGTCGTGCATAAGGATAAACTACATTAAATTCATAAAATATTACTGAGCATATGGCCAAAATACCAAAAATAGCGGTTTACATGGTTTTATTTGGCTTGGCGGGCGTTGTGTTTGCAGAAGATGATGCGACACCGGTTGCACAAGCAGATCCTTATCAACCATTCAATCGAGCGATGTATCGTTTCAATGACACGCTCGACAAAGTGATTTTGAAACCTGTTGCGACTCTTTATAACAAAATCATTCCCAAACCTGTCGTTAAAGGTATTAGTAATTTCTTTGCGAATGTTGATACTGTTCCGACAGTTGCCAATGATGTATTGCAAGCAAATGTCTATCAAGCTACCAGCGACAGTTGGCGTTTAGTTATCAATACAACAGTTGGCATTGTAGGATTCTTTGATGTGGCATCGGATGTTGGGCTTGAGCCTAACAAAGAAGATTTTGGTTTAACGTTGGCGCGATGGGGATACATCAATTCAAATTATTTGGTACTGCCATTTTTTGGCCCTAGTACGCCGCGTGATGCGATAGGGCTGCCTGTCGATTATTATGTTTTCTCTATTTATCCGTTTATTAATCCTAAGTCTGCCCGCTATGAGTTATATGGCCTGGGTGTTATTTCACACCGTGCTGACTTGCTTAGCTTCCAAAACGTGATGGAAGAGGCTTCGGTTGATAAGTATGTGTTTTTGCGTGATGCCTATCTGCAACGACGCGCTTATCTCATCCAGCGCAATAAGGAATTGGGTGATCCTTACTTAGAAAAAAACAAACAAAAAGCAATGGATTCTAATGCTTAATTATACCTTGCGCATTGCACAATTTTTGCCTGTATAATGAGACGGCAAGAGTGCGGTATGATATTATAATGATAAAAAATAACACACGATGATGAGTGGATTAAACTATGTCGATATTTTTAGAAACGAATGCCGCAAAAAATACGCTGCATGAAATTGCAAATCAGGCGTATGGCTTAGCAATGGGTTTGCAAAATGCAGCCCCGTCACAAGTAGGCGGACCCAGTAAGTCGGTTCAATATCTTCTTGAAACATCATTGCAAATTAATAAAATAAATAAGACTATTGAAGAAATAGTGTTGACTGACTCCTCGCCAACAAATGCGTAAAGCTAGGTACCAATGGATAACGAAATAGAACAACATGAAAAATTAATTCAGTTGATTCGTGAAGCGATTCAAGAAGATTCTAACTTGCGTGAAAAATATCAAGTTGGTGATAAGTTTCGTTTTGTTCAGGATCGCCTAAAAGCATTATTGGCGCATTTGGAATCACAAAAGCAAGCCGCACAGACACATGAACAAAATATCAAGAAGCAAGATGATGATACCAACAAAGTCATTGTTTATGTTTATCTCTATAATGCGCAAGGCGTTATATTACGTAGCTGGATGCCCATGCTGACCTCAAAAGCGTTTTACGAATATAGTGTGAATCGTCCTATTTATACTGAAAAAAAACATGTCGAGCATTTGATTAAGGGAAAAGCAAACAAACAACAACATGGCTATCTTGCCATTAGAATGGATCGAAATCAGATTGTAGTTAACCCAGAGGTGGAAGTTAAAGATGCAAGCGGCAATCCTCTAATCAAAGTGCGAGAAGGTTCATTGCGCCCCGAGCATCTCGTGTCATTTACACATAACGATCAAGATTATAAAGTGAATGCACAAGGCGAAATCGTAAAAAAAGAATAGGATTTGTCGTTGCGAGCGCGAGCGAAGCAATCCAGGTTTTATTCTTCTCCGATTAAACACGTCGCGCATGTAGTCTAGCGCAAAAAACCTGGATTGCTTCGCTCGCGCTCGCAATGA
>Ga0207068_1254_pt2 | contig 10031 bp, 10 predicted proteins | sample Alteio_BWMinCont_23_FD_153475 | JGI IMG/M metagenome (GOLD analysis project Ga0207068, IMG submission 153475) | Enriched cells from forest soil in Barre Woods Harvard Forest LTER site, Petersham, Massachusetts, United States -... | ecosystem: Environmental > Terrestrial > Soil > Temperate forest >... | reverse complement strand
GGCGTCAATGCGGACCAGCTAACCACCGTAAGCTATGGTAAGGAGAAGCCCGTGTGCACCGATTCGAATGAAGATTGCTGGCAGAAGAACCGTCGCGATCACTTCACGTTGCTGCACTAAGTGTTCCCGCCGGACGGGCTTCGGCCTGTCCGGCGTTTCTTTTTTTTTCACCCAGCCAATCTGCAATTTGGCGATTCTGCATCCAACTAGAGTTATAACGCTATGAAAAAAACTACAATCTCCGCTATGCTCGCACTGGCAGCGTTTACGTTGTTTGTGGCGCAACCAGCACGGGCAGGCACCAAGGAGCAGCTTATTCAGCTCCAAACCACAGTCCAGATCCTGCAGGACAACATGGCCAAGATGCAACAGTCTTTTGACGAGCGCATGGGCATCATGAAGGACCTGCTGACGCAGCAGACGGACAATATCAACAAGATGGGCAACTCCGTGCAGAACCTGGAAAAGACCTTAAGCCAGCAAAACACGGATTCCTCCGGCAAAGTGGACCAGCTCTCCGGGCAAGTCCAGGCGTTGCATGATTCCGTTGACGAACTGAAAGCGCGTTTGCTCAAGACCGCCAAGCAACTGGACGACCTTCAGGCGGCGCTGCAGAACCTGAATACGCAACCCGCCGCACCGCCTGGGACATCGCCAGCGAACCCGCAGAGCCAAGCCCCACCACCCGATGTGCTCTACAACTCGGCTCTAGGAGACTTCAACAGCGGCAAGAATGATCTGGCAGGGCAGGAGTTCGTCCAGTACTTGCAGGCTTATGGCAATACCGATCGTGCCGGCAATGCCCAGTTTTATGTCGGAGAGATCGACTATCGCCGGGGCAACTTCCAAGCCGCGGTTGCCGATTACAACAAGGTACTGGACCAATATCCCGGCGGCAATAAAGAAGCCGCTGCCCGCCTGAAAAAAGGCTACGCCCTGCTGGAACTAGGGCAGCGCGATGCCGGCGTCAAGGAGCTGCAAGCTCTCATCACCAGATATCCGAAGAGTCCCGAAGCTTCACAAGCCAAGAGCCGTCTCAATCAACTGGGGGTCGCGGGTGCGGCCTCCGGAAGAACCCGGCCTTCTCCGCGTCACCTTTGATCTTCGCACCTGGCTACTTTCCTTCTTGCGCCTTCAATCCCAGATTCCTAAGACAGTACCGGATTTCCTGGGCTATCTCCGTGATCCGCATGCCTTCCTGCACCATGAGCTTGCAGGAGAGCGCGACACGGCTGTCTGTTCCGCCGCCAAGATCAAAGCTCACGCGGCAGTACTGGCACTCTTCGTTCCAGCAGAAACGTCCGTGGGCAACTTCTTCCGGCGAAAGATACTGCAAGGCCCGAAGAAGCATGTTGCCGTCCGGGACTTCAAACTCCTTGCCCGCGATCATGATCTTGACCAGCTTGTCAAAAGGACGGAATAGCAGCCCGGGACTGGACATGAATGAATTTTACCGCAATGACTCCATGATCTCATCCAGCACCTGCTTGGGCGGACGGACCATGTCCTCTTTCAGTTTGGCCAGCGGCTCATCGGTGGTGTTGAGCAAATCCATGAAGGTAGGCGCTTCGGTGTTGACGTAAAAAACTCCAGTCAGCAGTTCGTCTTTTTCGTGAGATTCCGCCAGCATGCGCAATGCGCCAACTTTGTTGGTTGCGTCATAGTCACGGTCCAATTTGCGCAGGCGCAGCTCAGAACCGTCGTGCATCCGGAGCGCGGTGGTTGTGCCGGGATCGTAATCAACGTCAATACTCTCAAAACTGGGAACAAAGCCGATCTCCTGGAGTGGCTCGTCGTGGTCTTTGGAATACTTGTAGGACTTGGTAGAGCCGTCGTGATCATTGAAGGTCACGCAGGGAGAGATCACGTCAATCATCACCGTTCCGCGATGGGCCATGGCGGCCTTGAGCAGCGTCAGCAGTTGCCTCTTGTCTCCGGAGAACGAGCGCGCTACAAAGGTGGCGCCCAGCTGGATGGCCAAGGCACAAGTGTCAATAGGCGGAAGATCGTTGATCACGCCTGTTTTCAATTTCGAGCCGAGATCCGCAGTGGCAGAGAACTGGCCTTTGGTCAGGCCGTAGACGCCATTGTCTTCAATGATGTAGATGATTGGCAGGTTACGCCGCATCAAATGGACAAACTGTCCGATGCCAATGGACGCTGTATCGCCATCGCCCGTGACCCCGAGGATCATGAGTTTGTGGTTGGCCAAGGCAACGCCCGTAGCCACCGACGGCATCCGTCCGTGCACGGAGTTGAATCCGTGAGCTCGGCCCACGAAATATGCAGGGCTCTTGGAAGAGCAGCCAATCCCGGAAAGCTTGGCTATGTTTTCCGGCTGCACGCCCATTTCATACATGGCATCAATAAGACGCTCCGAGATGGCGTTGTGGCCGCAACCGGCGCAGAGCGTGGTCTTGCCGCCGCGATAGTCCAGGACGCTGAGGCCAAGGCGGTTGGTTTTTGGGGCCGGCGTGGCTGTTGTAGACATGTTACCTGCCTTCCTGAGAGATGATCTCGTCCGTAACCGAACGCGCGTCTACGGGCAGCCCGTTGTAATGGCGCACGCTACGGAGTTTGACGATCTGTTCCGGCGCGATATCCAGCTTGATCAGCTCGAACATCTGGCCATCGCGGTTCTGATCGATGACGTAAATGCGGTCGTGTTCGCGAATGAACTCATGTACGTCCTGGCTGAAGGGATAGGCCCGCAGCCGCATGTAATCGGTTTCCAGGTCATGCTCCCGGCTTAGCTGGTCATGGGCTTCTATCACCGCCCAATGTGAGGTGCCGTAAGCAATCACGCCAGTCCTGGAAGTCCGGTCAACCTCCCGGAGCGGGGCAGGCACAAAGGAGCGGGCGGTGTTGAACTTCTTGGCCAGACGGTCAACGTTGCGCACATAGTCTTCCGGACGCTCGCTGTAGGCCGCTCCTTCATTGTGTCCGCTGCCGCGCGTGAAATACGAGGCTGCCGGATGGTTCGTTCCTGGCAAGGTGCGGTACGGAATGCCGTCACCATCCACGTCCTTGTAACGCGCAAAGCTCCCCAGCCGGTTGAGGTCTTCTTCGCGCAGCACTTTGCCCCGGGCCATGGGGGCTTGGGGATAGGGAAATGGATTGGCCATCCAGTTGTTCATTCCCAAGTCCAGGTCCGAAAGCACAAAGACCGGAGTCTGGAATTTTTCCGCCAGATCAAAGGCATCAACCGCCATCGTAAAGCATTCTTCTACGGACGATGGAAGGAGCAGAATATGCTTGGTATCGCCGTGCGAGAGGAATGCGCATTTCAGGACGTCTCCCTGCATGGTGCGGGTGGGCAGACCGGTAGAAGGACCCACGCGCTGGATATCGAAAATCACGCCCGGGATTTCCGCGTAGTAACCCAGGCCGACAAGCTCAGCCATCAGTGAGATTCCCGGCCCGGACGTGGAAGTCATGGAGCGCGCGCCGGCCCAGCCTGCGCCAAAGACCATGCCCGCGGCCGCAAGCTCGTCTTCCGCCTGGACCACGGCGAAAGTGGCTTTGCCGTCTGGGCCAATGCGGTATTGCTTCAGATAATCAATCAACTGCTCCACCAAAGATGATGATGGAGTAATGGGATACCAGGTGACTACCGTTACGCCGGCGAACATGCAGCCCAGCGCCGCGGCGGCATTGCCGTCGATGATCAGTTTGCCCTGGTTCTCATTCATAGGCTCGATGAAGAATGGGTCCTGCTTGGTAAAAGTGGCCTGGGCGTAGTCGTGGCCTGCATGGATCGCCGCCGTATTCAGCTCGGCGGCTCTCTTCTTCTTGGCAAAATGCCTGACCAGCGCCTTGTCCGACTCCCGGCTATCAATTCCGAGCAAAGAGTCCACCACGCCAACATAGACCATATTCTTGACCAGGCGGCGCAACTTGGCTTCCGTGCAAACTTGGCCTGCCAGCTTGTCAAAAGGTACGGGATAAAAAACTATGTCCGAGCGCAGAACGGAAAGATTGAGCGGTTCATCATAGACGCAAGCAGCTCCCGGACGCAGGGACATGACATCTTCCCGCGCCGTCTCGGCGTTCATGGCCACCAGAAAGTCGATCTCTTTCTTGCGCGCAATGTAGCCATCTTTGCTTGCCCGGATCGTATACCACGTCGGAAGGCCGGCTATGTTGGAAGGGAAAAGATTCTTTCCGGAAACCGGCACGCCCATTTGAAAAATGCTGCGCAGCAATACCGCGTTGGCCGTTTGGGAGCCCGAGCCGTTTACGGTGGCTACCTGGATGCTGAAGTCGTTCACCACGCGGCCCCCTTTGGCATCTCGTCTCGCGCGGTCCTGCAAGCTCAAGTCTGTTGTCGCCATGGATATTGGCCCTCGCTTGGGGGTTACTTGCATTATAAAACACTGCTCCAACAAAGCTGTGATCAAGATCACTGCGTGTTTCAGGACGCTTTCGACTTGTCGCACGGCTATTTGCGAAACATGCCCGTCCAGGAGAGTGAGCAATCGTACTTTACTCTCTTACCCCGCCTGTTTCGCTCCGTGGACTCCCGGCTTTCATGCGCCGGGGGTGGGATTATGCAGCCCTTTCCTGCATTGCCATTACTATTGTCATCTTTCATTTTCTCGTTTTCAGAACAAGAATCGAAATTACGTCCGCACCTAAAGATTCTCTGCTAATTTTTAGGCACAAGGTTACCCTTGAAACTGCCGATATATTCATCATCTACAAAGATACGACTATGATTCGCAAAGCAAAAGACGACTTTAAAGCACGCACTCTGGCGGCCCTTCCGACCTTACTGGAAAAGCTGGCATACATTTGTTCTCTTCAAACCTCGGAAGGCGCATACGAACATTGGGGCTTGACCCGTGTCTTTGGCGAGGGAGAGTCGCAGGCTGCGATTGGGACGGCCCACGCGGAGACGGCAGCCGAACTCACGCGGCTTTCGGTCCGCGAGATCTACAAGGAATTTCTCGATGCCACGGACAAGCCAATCAGCGCAACCTCGATAAAACCTGAAAACTTTGTGCTGAAGGCTCCGGTCACAGACGACGGTCTTCTTTCGGCTCATCTCCGCCTGATCCAGGAGTCTGTGGTTTCTCTCGCGCGTGAAGAGCGGTCCAATCGCCCAACCGCATAGCGACTCCAACCACCTGGCCCAATACTTCCGCGTCCGATCCATGTTTGAGGATCCGCGGTAGCACCGGTGAAAGCGGATGCGATTGCAACACAATCTCGCCCTTTTTGTGCGGGTTCATCGAACACCAGCAACAGACATACCCCTCTCTGGTTTCAACAAAGTAAATGGGCCGCTCGTATTCGGAGCGCCATTGTCCTTCCTGGACCTGGTTGCGGGATTCATCCACCTGGACAAACGACCCCGGCAACAAAATCGGATACATGGTCAAATCCGCAGTCCCAAGGTAAGCGTATGTGTACTTCCGCTTAGAGAGTTCATGCAGGTACTGGAGCGGCACCACGCCCCAGTGCTCGATCATTCGGCCCAGATTCACCGTGGTGCGGGGGTCAAAGCTAGGGTCCAGCTTTACCGGCATGCGCACGTCGCCGGTTTGCCCTGCCAGGTTAATGCGGTGGGTCTTTGCCGGACGGGCAATCGAAAGGTCGGCTACCATGTCCCCCAGATCGACTCCGTACAGTTTGATCAGATCGGTGAACGCTGCCCGATAGATTACAGAGAGCGTATAAAGGCGGTAGATACTCGGCACCAACCCTTTGGTTTCAATGTCCGAGAGACGGCTGGGGTTGATGGTGAACTCCTCAATGCCGCGTGCCTGGGCCAAGGCAATGCTCGATACCTCCACGTCACGTAGAGTGAGGCCAATCTGCTCCCGCAGTTCACGAAGCTTCTTACCGGCTGAGAACACCTATGTCCGCCTGAGGTTACTCGTGTTCAACTTCGGTACAGCCCCCTCAAAGGGTTCACGCTTCCAAGCTAAGCAACAGTCTTCCTTCGACTTGAAAGGCTCTTTCCCGGCGCAAAAATAAAGAGATGGCAACTCTTTCCAGGACAAAGACTTCCAGCATGAAAAATCCTGTTGCGGTCCCCTGGGCGAGGTCCTTGTAATTTATCACCTAAACAGGAGTGTGTGCTAATTTCGGCACGAAGCCATGACCGCGATAACCTCCTCCTTCTGCGCCGCAGTGAGCGGCAAGAGAGGAAGGCGAGGAGTTCCTCCGTAGTACCCGTTGATCTCCATGGCATGCTTGACGGCGGCGATCCCAAACTCCGAAACAACTCGCTTGGATGCCGCACCCGCGTTTTCCTGTTTACCTCGTGCCAATTCCAGATCATTGTCTCTCCACGCGGCATAGATTTCAAAGCAAATGGTTGGAGCCGCAGCCGCCAGAGCCAGGACCGCGCCGCTGGCGCCAGCCTGGAATGACGCAAGCATGGTGTGCGCCGCTCCTACCAGCACCTGGAACCCAACTTCCTTACTGCGCGTCTTGATTTTCGGCTGGGACTTCGTGGTTGCGCCTCCGGACGCACCGCCAACGCTTATCAGTTGGCTCCCATTCCCTTCTCGATCGGAATTCCCTGATTGCATTCTGGTTGTCATCGCTTGCTGAAGTTCCGTCACCGTCGAGGTCCTTTTGATGTGCTGTGTGCCTTGCACCGTGGCCGCAACTTTCTCCACGTTTCCGCTTGATTCCTTAATGCCGATTATGTTCGGATGCTCGGCCAGAGCGCAAATAACCTCCAGCGGCAGATCATAGGCGGTATAAGGAGGAACAGTGTACAGCAAGACCGGCAGGGGCGACTGGTCCGCTACGGTGCGGTAAAAGCCAAGCATGGCGTCCGGCTTCATTTGGGGGCGGTAAAAATGCGGTGTGCGCACCAACGCGGCGTCATATTTCAGCTTGGCGGCATATTCGGTAAGCCGCAGAGTTTCCAGCACGGACTCCGCACCCGTGCCGGCAATCAGTACCTTCTCTACCGCTGCCACCTCTGCGATAACCCGCAACACCTCGCGGCGCTCTTGATCACTCAGCATGACCGCCTCGCCGGTGGAACCCAGCGCCACCAAGCCAGCTACGGGTCCCCGCGAATAGCGGTCAACGTTGTATTCGATCTTCTTGTAGTAAACCGCCCCGTCCGGATAGAACGGTGTGGTCATGGCAGGAAAAATGCCCTGTAAAAGCATGATTCTGTTTAATTATATAACCCCTGTTTAATAATATATTAATATTTTTGAATTTGAAATTGATGCATAAAAATTGATGACATAAAGTTGTTGCATCTATTTATCAAATATAAAATTTCACCAACCTTGTGTCCTTCGGGCGCGGGCGACTTAGCGTTGCCTTGAGACTTCTGTTCGGCAAAGTGGTCGCGATCATCGATGACCCGGGACTGCACATTCTTTTTTTCGCGCTTGGTCTCAAGGCGCCGATTGTCCGCTGGCTGGGACGTCTTTACGTCCTGGACATGCGCATTGACCAGCAGTACCTGCGCAGCCAGCCGGTGAACTCGGAAGAAGGCGCGCCCATGGGCATTGGCATCTGGTATGAAATGTTCATCAGCGATCCCGTGGCGTTCCTCTTCAAGAACGCCGATCCGCGCGGCTCGCTGGCCGCCAACGTGAGCAAATTACCTTCTGTTGGTTGTTGTGCGCGGAGTCGCGCCAACGAAAGGTGACCTTCCGCCGACCAAGGAAACAAGTCGATTGTTTAGATACCACGCTGTCTTTGAAATACAGTTGGTTTCTAATCTTTTCACCGCGCCGGCGTCGCACGAGTCGCCTGTGTTTTAAATCTTTAATATTGCCAACAGTGTTCAGCATAGCTCTCAAATACACCATGCAAATGTACGCATTTGTCGTGGAAACTTGGCGCCAGTTTGTGCTACAAGAATGGAGCCGTGCGTTATATATGTAAATCGGCTGGCTTGCAAACATTACAACGCCATACACCGCACGCCTAAACATTCCGCCGCATCACGCATTCATGATGAATGATGGTGCGCGGACCAAACGCCGTTAACAGGAGAGCAAAAAATGAAGAAAGCTCATGTTGCAGTATCGATGTTGGGACTGTTGTTAGGCTTGGCCATTCCATCGGTCATTCATGCAACTCCCATGGCGGGTCACTGTCCGAGAATTCACAGCGCTATCGACGCCATCAAGGAAGCTCAGAAGGAACTCGCAAGCGCTGCGCACGATTACTGCGGTCATAAGAAGGACGCACAGGAAGCATTGGACAACGCCGTCAGGCAGCTGCGGGACGCGGAAAGCTGCGATAAGTGTAAATAAAAGCATGTCATCCAACTTGGCGGGGCAATCCCAAACCGGTTATGCCCCGCGTTCTAGCGCACTAGATAACGATTGCGCAAGCCCAAGTTTTGACCATGCGCCTACCGTCCGGGTCAATGCGAAGGTAACAGCCCGCCCTTTCATACAACGGTCCGTTCGGCACGGTACCACAACAAAGACGCCATCAACGCGGTGTGTGTTTACCCTACGCCTCCCTACCACCATCAAAACTAAACTTCAGATTTAACGGACCAAATCAGGAGCGTAGCCATGCCACAGGTAGTTATTATGGTTTTATAATAAAACAGGGAAGGCTACTGCTGGCGCTCATAATTTTTACTGCATAATCCAGGGCAAAAAACGATCTAAGATATGAATATGAAATATGGGATGTACTTGTGTCTATTTGTGCTGTTTAGCGTGGCATTCGTACCCGCACAGAATTCCAATGCAACAGACGACCAGCCAAACATTCAGCCCGGCAGCTCGCGGAGTGTATCCAGCTCCAAGAACAAGCTTCCATCCGTAGCCCAACAGCCGTCGCAGGATTCAAGCTCTGGACAAGGCGCAAACCCACAACCCAACGAAAACGCAGGCCAGGTTACGGGCACGGGACAAGCGGAAGGCGCAATCCAGGGCGAAAGCTCCAGCCGGGACAGCCAGGTGGATTTCCATAATCAACCTATACCGAAGACGCCAGCCAACAGCGCGGCGGTCGAGTATCCTTTCGATCCGCACAAAGCCGCCAAAGACGTAGAGGTAGGCAATTTTTATTTCTCGCGCAAGAATTACCGGGCGGCCCTTGACCGTTTCCAGGAAGCGCTGCGTTACAAGCCGAATGACGCTGAAGGCACATACGAACTGGCGCGCACCTTGGAGAAAATGGACCTGCTGACCCAGGCTTATCAGAGCTACAACAAATATTTGGAAATCTTACCGGAAGGGCCCTCGGCAAAAGATTCCAGGGAAGCTATCAAGAGGCTTGAACCACGGTTGAACACCTCTTACCCGGAACCGGAGAAGCAGGCCGTACACGACATTGAAGCCGGCGAAATTCTGCTATCCCGCAATAACTTTGCTGCTGCTCAGGAATACTTTGAGCACGCGCTGCGTGTTTCTCCCGAGAATCCCATGGTGTATCTCAGACTGGCTCAAAGCCTGCAAGGTCTGCAACGCCTGGACGAGGCGCGCCTTTACTACCGTAAGTACATTGAGCTACAGCCGGACGGCAAGTATGTGGCGGAGGCAAAGAGGGCCGTGAACGACATCAATCTTTTTCTGGGCAAGTAATCGTCATTCCTTATTCCTTGTGGACGAACTGGCCATTGGTGGCGTCCACAATCACCGTCAGTGGTGCGTTGCCAGTATTTCCGCCATAAATCACATGCCAGCGCAGTGCAGGTATGCGAGCATCAAAGTCCAGCAGATAGATTACCGGTTGCATTGGTTTCTTTGCCAACATCTGCTTGCCGCCATGCTGCTGGGCCACTGCAAACGCCTGGTCACTATCTTGCTTCAGGTAATTCAGGTCAAAGGGCTGGGTGCTGTGGTTGGCCGGATTGAAAGAGTCCTCCACTCCATGGTCAATGCCTCTCGACGTATCCGGACTGGCGCTGCCGGACCAGGTAAATGACAGCATTCTCTGCCGGGAAACGGAAGCAAATGTTGTTCGCCAGAAAGCGGCTTTGCCATCGTGTCCGTTGCCATCTGGCATGACCACGGATTCAAGCTGGATGGGTTGAGCGTCCCGCGACCAAATGTGCGCGGCCACCAGCATCTTCTGAA
>Ga0207068_1311_pt1 | contig 10048 bp, 8 predicted proteins | sample Alteio_BWMinCont_23_FD_153475 | JGI IMG/M metagenome (GOLD analysis project Ga0207068, IMG submission 153475) | Enriched cells from forest soil in Barre Woods Harvard Forest LTER site, Petersham, Massachusetts, United States -... | ecosystem: Environmental > Terrestrial > Soil > Temperate forest >... | reverse complement strand
AAGGGGTTCGTAAAATACCTTGCCCTTTTGTTTTAAATTAACCAGGATATGATTAAACCGTTCTTCCTTTAACATTTGTAATAATATAATGCAAATATATAATATTGCAAACAATTTTTATGGATGGGGGCACAACAGTTTGCGCCATAGCATCACATAGAAATACACTTAGTATAATCGTAATTTTGAATGGTGCAGGTTGAGGCAGTTATCAAAATAATTTGGGCGTTACCCCTTGGTAGAAAGGGGTCAGGCTTTACACTCATACTGCCCGGGCCTTAACCCAATGTCATTAAGTTAAGAGAATTAATATCGAACACCCAACACCGAATTTTGAATAATGAAGTAAGAAACTTCGAAATTCGATATTCAAAATTCATTATTCGATATTAAATTCCTTCACTTTTTCCTTAACTTAATGACATTGGGCCTTAGCCACATTGGCCGGTATCCGTTTCAATCCTTAATGCGAAACAGGCGTCAACCTTGAAGCGGGGCACGAGAAATCAGCGCTTTTGGCTTTTGCGCTGCATTCTCGCCAGAGAGGGATTATTTTTTCGGTTCTTTGTGGAATATCCCGTTCGAATGCATCCTAATATAAAAATTGTCAATTTTTTAAAAAATACGCTTATGCGGCGCGAACCATTAATGTTTTTACTCCTCTTTTTATCCGGGCTGCCGCTTTTAGCGCAAAAAAGGTTAAAAGGGATTTACGACGCGGAAACACATTTATTCTTTTATGCCGACCGTAATATCCTCGTCAAGCCATTTGTGAATAACCGTGCCGCATTCATGATCCCGGGGGCCGATCCTTTTAACGAAAAGACCAACAAGGTGGGCTATATCGATACTAACGGGAAAGTGGTTATTAAGCCGCTATACAGCAATTGCAGCAACTTTCGCGGTGATTTTGCACTGGTACAGGATACCGGCCGGCAGATGGCCGTCATCAACAGGCAAGGGAAAATAATTATCCCATTTGCGCGGCATGACATTTCTTTTTGCAAAAATGGCTTGTTTATAACCGCTACCTACAACTCCCGTGTAAATAAAGGCAGCATGTGCATTGTAAACGACAGGAATAAAATAGTAGTGCCGCCCGGCAGGTATGCCGGGTACGCGATGCCGCCGTACCCGATGAACCCTTACGATATAAGGGAAAGCACAGATGACGTTGGCCATCTGGAATTTGTTTGGTACCAGTTATGGGCGATGACCGTGCAGTTTCAGAATTATATTGGTATGAAAAAGGGCGACAAGTGGACTGTGATAGACCGTACCGGAAAAGAAGTTATTCCTGCTAAGTTCGATTGGATAGGGGTTTTCAGCAATGGGCTTGCCCCCTTCAGTATCAATAAAAAACACGGCGTTGTTGACAGTACCGGCAATGAACTTATCCCACCAACATATGATAACCTGGAATTAAGCGGAAGTAAATTTGTAATTGCCATTCAAAATAAAAAATGGGGCGTGGTATCTGTTACCGGTAAAATACTGGTGCCTTTTAAATATGACGTGATAAGCCAGGTGGCCGACGGCGCGTTCACTGTTTCAGTAGGTTACCCGGACGGAAAATGGGGCGTAGTTAATGCTTCAGGCATTACCATCATTCCTGCAGAAAACAACGGCGTAGTTCAATTTGGTACGGGTTACCAGGTTACCAAAGACAATTCAAGAAGCGCCCTGTTTGATTCGACCGGGGTACAAAAAACGGCTTATGCCTGCCCACGGGCTGCCGCCTACCCGGTATGGAATATGTGCGACCAGGGCTTTATTGTTTACAATGAGCGTAAACGCGAATTTGTGCATTATGAAGAGATAGACAAGCAGATGTACCATGACGACGATAAGTGGGGCTTGTTGGACACGGTCGGTGAGGAGGTAACCAAAGCGCAATATGACCAATTCAGAAACACTGAAAATGACAAAATGATTGCGGTACAGCAAAATAAGAAATGGTTTTTTATCAATAACCACGGCAAAAAATTAACCCCGGATATGTTTGACGACTTTGCAGAAGCCGACGGCTATTTTATCATTGTAAAAAAAGACGGGTTATGCGGCGTTATCAATAGAAATGGAAAATTGGTTATTCCTGTTAAATACGATGAAATAACCATCGGCACCCAGTGCGGGCCGGGCACCATGCAGGTTTTTAAAAATGGCCTCACCGGGCTTATTGATTATGCCGGTAAGGTAATCTGCCCTTGTAAATACACTTATATACGTTGTGCGGGTGGGGAGATAGTGGAAAAACATTAGGTGCCGATCCTTTAGTTTAGTCGATAACAAACTTTTGACTCTCGCCCGGGGTGGCGGCAATTAGTAGTCTTTCCGAATGTTTTCCGCGTTAAAAATGCTATCCGCCTGGTTACGCGTAATCGTTTTATTGGTCATCCCGACTTCGTATGTATAATCGGTTGAATCGATGCTTCCGGATTTAGAAAAATATGTTCTGATGTTAACGTATCTATTGACACTATCAGCACGCTTAAGATCATAGGTATCATCTTCGAACTCAAGCCGGTGTAACGAGTCCAAAAAAAGACGCTTATTTTGATGGCCGATTGTACTGTCTTTTTTGCTCCATTCAACATCACGGTCACCATGGTAACCAGGCTCCCAATTAACCGGGATAACCGGTACCCCGAATTTTGCACGTTTAGCATTTAATACAGGGCCAAATTTGTCGAGCCGCAATTTATTCTGGTGGGCAGTGTAATTTCTGCGCAGGTTAAAGCAAGAAATCCAAACGATCCAAAATGCCAGGTAGGCGACCTGGCTCCAATTGGGGTTGGGCCATCTTTTTATCGCCTGCCAGATGAGCATCAAAGCGAATAACGGAAAAAATATAGCCTCGAATTGATTATCAATTTGATGCTCCCATATCGCTACGGCCAGCAACCAAATTACAATCACACCCATACATATACGGTAAAGAATTATTTTAAGCTTAGGGATATCCATTAGTTAGTCCTGAAAGGTTTCGTTATACAATGATAATAAAAACATGCGTAGTTTTTAGGCCATCCCAGATTGTTTATGGCCAACCGCTGAAGTTTATAGCCACCCTAACAAAAAGCGAAATAGAACGACGGAACCTGCCCGTTATTTGATAGACAGACCTTGTTATTTATTGAATGCGAAATGTTCATTTCGCATTTAATTGGTACATTTAATTCCCGAAAAATTGTAAGTGCCTGATTGCCAGGTGTTCATTTCGCGTTTCTTGAAATCTTTAATTAGCTTATTATCAATGAGTTAGTTAAATTAAAAAGTAAAATTAATTTTTTCAGAATTTTAAATTATTGATTATCAATGGATAACAAAAAAAATTTGCTTTGTGTTGTGCTGAAATGAACATGAACACTAATTAAAAAATGAGCACATATTGTTACAAAAACACTATGTGATTTATCAATGTAATTTTTACCTTAGTAAACCAATTTATTCTTTTTTAAACCCAATTCTCAATGTGTAAAAAAATAGCTCACCTGTTTTTTATTTTTTGTGCTGTAATACTATTTAGCCTGAAGGCCTCGGCACAAACCCCTGTTGGTATTTTTGATGGCCAGGACGATATAGGCAAAGTTAAGCATGCCGGTACCGGCACCTACGACAGTAAATCGCAGGAATACCACCTGTCCGGCTCGGGCACAAACATCTGGGCTACACATGATGAGTTCCATTTTGTATGGAAAAAGATGACCGGCGATTTCATCCTGCGTACCAATGCCGCCTTTATAGGCAAAGGCGTTGAAGAGCACCGCAAATTTGGCTGGATGGTACGCTCATCACTGGATACAGGTTCAAAACACATCAGCGCTGCAGTGCATGGGGCAGGCTTAACTTCGCTGCAATTCCGCAGGGCGACCAACGGCGTAACTGAAGAAAAGAAATTCGATATGACATCGGCGGATATTATTCAACTGGAAAGAAAAGGCAATACCTATACAATGTCGGTAGCCCGCAAAGGAGACCTGTTTGTAAGCCAGGAAGTGAGCGACATAGATTTGGGGGATGATGTATATGTAGGCTTATTTATATGTGCCCATAACCCAAATGTTATTGAAAAAGCAGTGTTTAATAATGTACGCATAGCTGTGCCGGCGCCTTCAAGCCTTACACCATACAGGCAATATATTGGCAGCGCCATTGAGATACTTGACCTGGAGACACAGAATAGCAAAATTATATACCAGTCGCCAAAATCGATACAGGCGCCAAACTGGATGCACGATGGTAAAAATCTGCTGTATAACAGCGAAGGTTTGCTTTATACTTTCGATATTAAAAATGCAACGCCAACAGTATTAAACACAGGTTCGGCAAAAAACAATAATAACGACCACGTAATTTCATTCGACGGTAAATGGCTGGCCATCAGCAGCAGCGATAAAAGCGGGGCTTCCATTGGCTGGACACTGCCAATAACAGGCGGCGAACCAACGCGTATCACGCCGATAGGGCCGTCTTATATGCACGGATGGTCGCCTGATGGAAAGTATATCGTATTTTGCGGGGCAAGGAACAAAGAATATGATGTTTACCGGATACCCTCCGGCGGCGGCCCCGAAGAAAGGCTGACCACATCGCCGGGTTTGGATGACGGCCCCGAATATTCCCCGGATGGCAAATACATCTACTTTAACTCCGTACGCAGCGGCCTGATGCAGGTTTGGCGCATGAAAGCCGATGGCAGCGAACAAACACAGCTCACCAACGATGATTACGATAACTGGTTCCCGCACGTTTCGCCGGATGGCAAATGGATAGAGTACATCACCTTTAATAAAAATGAAGTTGCCCCCGGCGATCACCCTTTTTATAAGCATGTTTACCTGCGGGTGATGCCAGTTGACGGCGGCCCGTCCAAAGTTATCGCCTATTTATATGGCGGTCAGGGCACCATCAATACACCATCTTGGTCGCCTGATAGCAAACATCTTGCATTTGTAAGTAACAGTTCTTTATTATTCCCTATATTTCCAATCAGCAAATAATTAAAAAGACCATGAACAGTTCACGCCGTAAATTTATACAAACCAGCGCCCTGGCAGTTGCCGGCGCAGCTTTAATGCCTGATATGTTATTCGCAAAACCAAAAAAGATCGAAAGGTTGGGTTTGCAGTTATATTCTATACGCGATGCGATGGGGAAAGACCCTGCGGGGTCACTTAAAAAGCTGGCAGATATGGGCTACATCCATGTGGAACATGCCAATTATGTGAACAGGAAATTTTATGGCTACACCGCAAAGGAGTTTAAGAAGCTATTGGCTGATACAAACCTGCAAATGCCAAGCGGCCATACCGTGATGACAGCGCATGACTGGGACGACACCAAAAATGATTTTACTGATAAATGGAAATACACAATTGAGGATGCGGCAGAAGTAGGGCAGCGCTACGTAATAAGCCCATGGCTTGATGATAACCTGCGAACTGATATGGAAGGCCTTAAACGTTTTATGGATCAGTTTAATAAATGCGGACAGCTATGTAAAACACATGGAATGACTTTCGGCTACCACAACCATAATTTTGAGTTTAAAACAAAAATTGGCGACGGCGACCTGTACGATTTTATCCTTGATAATACCGACCCAGCCCTGGTAGCACAGCAAATGGACATTGGCAATATGCTTGGCGCAGGCGGCATAGCTTTAGATCTTTTGAAGAAATATCCGGGCCGTTTTGAGCTAATGCATGTGAAGGATGAAATAAAAAGCGACACAGGCCAGGGCATGGATGGTTATGATAGTACCGTACTTGGCGCAGGCGTAATGCCGGTTAAAGACATATTAAAAGAAGCCCGGAAAATAGGTGGAACATCGCAATTTATTATCGAGCAGGAATCGTACCAGGGTAAGGATCCATTTGATTGTGTAAAAATTGACTTACAAATCATGAAAAAGTGGGGCTTTTGATAATATTATTTTAACTTAACCGTGTCAATTAGACACTACCCCAAAATAACCTAAAGCTTAGGTCATTGCGAACGAAGTATGGTAATCTTGTAGCCATGCACATTCGTTTTGCATAGTTCGTCCTGGTAACTATCGGGGCTGCACTGCGCTCGCAAGGACAAGTAGCTTTAGATATATTACTTCGTAAACCAATAAATGTTAATTGTACATGATCTTTTCTAAAACCAATTTAAATGAATAGGCGTACGGTAATTAAAAATCTGGCTTTGGTTATTGGCGGCGCGGTATTGCTACCATCGTGTCTGCGGAAAGATGGCACTTCTTACGTTCAGCTTAAACATATCAGCCTTGATGGTGATCAGCAGAATTTAATAGCCGATATTGCTGAAATCATCATCCCAAAAACAGATGTCCCTGGCGCTAAGGACTTAAACCTGCCTGCATTTGTATTGAAAATGCTGGACGATTGCTATAATAAAAAAGACCAGCTGGCATTTTTGGCAGGGCTTGATAAATTTAACACCCTCGTAAAAACTAAATACAACAGTACATTCAGTGATCTTTCTGTTAAAGACAAGGAAGCTGTGTTAATTGGTATTGAAAATAGCAATAAGCCAAAAGCAGGCAGTAAGGCGCCTGCACGGAGGCCAAAACCTCAAAAAAACATGGCAGCCGACCCTTTAAATGCTTTTTATTGGAGTATTAAGCAACAAACAATATTTGGGTACACTACTTCCCAGTTTTTTATGACCAAAGAAATTTTTTACGACATGGTGCCCGGCAGGTATAATGTCCATTTCCCGGTTTCAAAACTAAAACTTAAGCTGGCTTAAAACATGGCAAATTTAAATATCGACAGCGTTAAGGCGCGCACTTTTGATGCTATTGTTATCGGCTCGGGCATAAGCGGGGGCTGGGCCGCCAAGGAATTAACAGGCAATGGTTTAAAAACACTGGTGCTTGAGCGAGGCCGCGATGTAAAACACGTAAAAGATTATCCTACCACCAATAAATTCCCCTGGGAGTTTGAACATCATGGACAGTTGCCGGTTTCTGTTACCGAACCCAACCCAATCGTTAGCCGCTGCTATGCATTTGGCGAAGATTCGGCACATTTTTTTGTTAAAGATAATGAGCATCCCTATGTACAAACAAAGCCGTTTGATTGGATACGCGGTTACCAGGTAGGGGGCAAGTCGTTACTTTGGGCAAGGCAAACTCAGCGCTGGAGCGATTTTGATTTTGAAGGTCCGGCAAGGGATGGCTTTGCGGTTGATTGGCCTATCCGTTATAAAGATATTGCGCCCTGGTATAGCTATGTAGAGAAATTTGCAGGAATAGCCGGCAATAAAGACGGCATCCCGGAACTTCCCGATGGCGAATTTTTGCCGGGTTACCCATTAAACGATGTCGAAGTTTACTTCGGCGATCACCTGAAAAAGAACTATAAAAACAGGCATGTAATCAGCGCCAGGTGTGCGCATTTGTCAAAACCTAATGATATACACTTGCAGCAAGGCCGCACCCAATGTCAAAACCGCGACCTTTGCCAACGTGGGTGTCCGTTTGGGGGCTATTTCAGCAGTAACGCATCCACCATTCCCTGGGCTGAAAAGTCAGGTAATATGACCTTGAGGCCATTCTCTGTAGTGGAGTCTATTATTTATGATGAGAAATTGGGCAAGGCTACCGGTGTCCGGATTATCGATACCAATACAAAACAATCCATAGAATATTATGCCCGCATAATTTTTGTAAATGCTGCAGCAATAAATACTAACCTTGTATTATTAAATTCCAAATCAAACCGTTTTCCGAATGGTTTTGGTAATGATAGCGGCGTATTAGGCAAATATGTTGCCTTCCATAATTATTCAGCCCATATTGGCGCTGAGTATGATGGACTAAAAGAATGGACAGTTGACGGGCGTTCGCCAACCGGTGGTTATATTCCCAGGTTCAGGAATGTTTATAAACAGGAAACAAATTTTCTGCGCGGATATGCATGTGGATTTAGCGGTTACAGGTACCAGCAGCATAAATACGACGGAGTTGGCAGTAGCTTGAAAGACGGGCTGGTAAAAGGAGACTTGAGCCCATGGTATGTAGGCTCGCACATGATGGGCGAAACTATTCCGAAAGAAAGCAACCACGTGAGCCTTGATGCCAAGCTTAAAGACGATTGGGGTGTACCGTTGCTTAATATTTCGGTTGATTATGACGATAATGATGAGAAGATGAAGAAGGATTATATAGAACAGCTTACCGAAATGTTTACATCGGCAGGCTTTAAAAATATCCAGCCGTCAACAAATCATCAGGCGCCCGGATTAGATATTCACGAAATGGGCGGTGCACGCATGGGAAAAGACCCAAAAACATCTATCCTTAATGAGTGGAACCAGGTACATGCCTGTAAAAATGTTTTTGTAACCGATGGCGCCTGCATGACATCAACATCGTGTCAAAACCCGTCGCTTACTTACATGGCATTAACGGCCAGGGCGGCAAACCATGCAGTTGAAGAGATGAAGAAGGGAAACGTGTAGCAATGGCGGTTTGCAGTCCCGATAGCTATCGGGGTTAGTTTGCAGTTACCATTGGAAGCTCAAAACGGAGAAATTAATACTACAGTACTACTACAAAATAGGTTAAATAGCTTTAAATAGTCATTGTGTTAAAAAAACACAATGAAATAATTTGTTCAGTAATTTTTTGTTTATACATTAGTCGAAGTAACCGGTTTATAAATTTATACATCTAATAATATTACTTTATGTCTGCAAACACTTATGACGCGATTGTCATCGGTTCAGGGATTTCGGGCGGATGGGCTGCAAAAGAGTTAACCGAAAAAGGTTTAAAAACTATAATGCTTGAGCGCGGCCGCAACATCGAACACGTTAAGGATTATGTAAACGCCAATAAAGATCCCTGGGATTTTCCGCACAGGGGAGGCCGTACACAAGAGATGATCAAAGATTATCCTGCCCTTAAACGCGATTATCCGCTAAACGAAACCAATCTTGATTATTGGGCAAGCGATAAAGATAGTCCTTATGTTGAAATTAAACGTTTTGATTGGTTCAGGGGTTATCATGTTGGTGGCCGTTCACTAATGTGGGGCAGACAATCATACCGCTGGGCTGATTTTAATTTTGAAGAAAACGCGAAAGATGGTATCGGGGTCGATTGGCCTATCCGCTATAAAGACCTTGACCCTTGGTATGGCTATGTTGAAAAATTTGCAGGGATATCAGGTAATAAAGACGGCCTTTCGGTGCTACCTGACGGTGAATTTATGCCAGCTATGGAAATGAATTGTGTTGAAAAAGATGTCGCTGCCCGCTTTAAAGATCATTATAAACAAGCAAGGTCATTTATTATTGGCCGTACTGCAAATATTACTGTAGCACATTATGCCCGTACCGCTTGCCAATACCGCAATAAATGCTGGCTTGGGTGTCCGTTCGGCGCTTATTTTAGTACACAGTCGTCAACTTTGCCCGCTGCTGTGGCTACCGGCAATTTAACCGCACGCCCAAGGAAAGGATTACCGCTGTGTGTTTTTATATTTTTTACACCTACAGCTTCCAACATCTCTTTCGCATCGTTCTCCATATCCATCCGCATCTTTTTTTCATTGTCTTTTATCTCAGCATCGAAAGCAAGTACCGGTAATCCCCATTTATCTTTAACGGTTTTATCAAGGGTTATTCTATTTTCATGATAAGGCAGTGTCTCACCAAAACCGCCAATACCCATGGTCCATGTGCCAGGTTCTGTTATGGCGTCTTTGAATTGGCCACCTATCTCAAATTCAGCAATATCCCTGCTCCAACCTTCACGACCGCCACCACCCTGGTAACCAAAACCGCGGATATAATCGCATTTTTCGCCGCCCAGGTTACGGTACCGCGGAATGTAAATGCCGTTAGCCCTTCGGCCGAAATAGTATTTATCTTCAAACCCTTCTACTGTGCCCGAAGCGCCTACGCCCAAGTGGTGGTCCATTACATTATGACCCAGTTCGCCGCTGCTGCTGCCTAAGCCATCGGGCCATATATCAGTTGCAGAATTCATTAGTACCCAGGTACTATTAAATGTTGATGCGTTGAG
>Ga0207068_1309_pt1 | contig 10070 bp, 10 predicted proteins | sample Alteio_BWMinCont_23_FD_153475 | JGI IMG/M metagenome (GOLD analysis project Ga0207068, IMG submission 153475) | Enriched cells from forest soil in Barre Woods Harvard Forest LTER site, Petersham, Massachusetts, United States -... | ecosystem: Environmental > Terrestrial > Soil > Temperate forest >... | reverse complement strand
ATAATATCATTTGTTTCGTCAGTTGATGCATCAGAACCGATAAGAAATTCGATTTTATCTAAGGGATAAGATGTCTTAAAAGTAGATTGTATTTTGTGTTCAATTACCTTTTGTTCATTATATACTGCTAACAGAATGGATACCGTTGGTAAATCATGATCAGAAACTTCATAAATAATCCCATTACTTTTCTTTCCCTTTGCCAATAAATCCAATACGAATGGAAAGAACACATAAGAATGCAGTAAGCAAAATAGACTGATGCAGAAAACAATAACCCAGAAAAAATAGAAGGGTGTCAAGATGAATGGTATATATTAACTGCAAAGATACTGCATCTAAACCTTATAGGTTTTGAAAACCTACGAGGTTTGAATTCGTTAATTTTATATTGAAATCATTATAGCAAATAGCTCGTTATCTATTAAGATTATTAGAATAAACAATTTCATTAATCATTAAGAGCCTTTTTTGTTTGATATTTGCAATGTTAGTCTTAAATAATTATTTAACTTATGGCAACCGCGCCCACTATTAACGTTGAATTGGCATTGATCTCTTTTGTTGAAGATAATATTCACTATATTTATTCTCCCGCATTAGACCTCTATGGCTATGACGATAACGATGAAGGGGCTAAGGAATCTTTTCGTATAGCACTTCATGATTTCTTATCATACACTACAGCGAAAAAGACTTTACATAAGGAACTTTTAAAACTTGGCTGGGAACTAAAAGGCACCAAAAATCGCACTAAGTACGTTGTCCCTCAATTAGGGGCTCTTCTTGAAAAAAATAAGAGTTTTAAGAAAATTGTAAATAATAATAATTTTACAAAATTTCAAGAGCCTATTGCGCTTCCGGCTTAATGCCAAATACTTTAAGAAATATTTCTCTCAGAAAAGAGTAATTAATTTATTTTAATCCCTCATAAAACCCGACCAACTTCCCTACCAACGCCAAATTACTATATTCTTTTTCAGCGAGTTGACGGGCATTTTTGCCTAACCTTGCAGAAAATTCACGGCCATTAATACATTTCTTTAACGCAAAAAAGAAGGGTTGCGCATCATCAGCAATTATGATATTTTCCTGGTTTGTATAATGTATCCCTTCTGCGCCTATGGTTGTAGAAACAATGGTTTTACCAAGGGCCATGCCTTCTATTATCTTGATCCGCATACCGCTGCCAGATAATAGAGGCACAATCATTATAGATTTACTATTCATAAAATCAACAGCGCTATCTATTTCACCTAATACTTCTACGCCTACAGCTTTTAATTGAAACATCCACTCAGGTGTGTTGCGTCCTGCGATATAGAATTTTAGCTTAGGAAATTCCTTGTGAACCATGGGCCATACATCCGACAGAAACCATTGAATCCCTTGCACATTCGGCATCCAGTCCAAAGCTCCCAAGTGAAAAATACCCGGCCATTCCTGTTTCGCTTTCACTAATTTGTATTCATTAAGATCAAGGCCCGTAGGGGATACAAAAATCGGCACGTCAGCATTCATTTGCCTGAAAACTAATGCATCAGCTTCTGTAATCGGAATAAGAGCATCAATTTTTGAAATCGCTTTTATCTCGAAATTTAAAAGACGGCCTACTAATTTATTCAAATAAAATTTCTTGATTGGGTTCCTTTCATTTTCTGCCAGGCGCTCCCATATCAGGTATTCAAGATTATGAGCCCTAAGACATATTTTTGCTTTACTATGTTTCCTGATTACATCAATATACAAGCACATGTGCAGCGCTTCAATATGCACAATATCAAAGTCATGTGCTTTTAAAGTATTTATTAGTTCCTTTTCAAATTCGAGACTTTTAAACCGGCTCACATGATACGATTTCCGGCTGAATGCCAGGTTCATAAATGCTGGAACCGGTTTCACATTCGTATCAATATCAATGGCTTTGAAGGATACTAGCTGACGAAATAATTCAGGCAGTTCTGAGGTATTTACATGGTGCTTTTTAGTATTAAGGCAAAGCAGATGCAGTTCATTGCCAAGGGTATGAAACGCCTTAGTCATATTCAGCATGGCTATAGCGCCCCCATCATGCGGTGGATATGGAACACGATTACATAATTGTAGAATCCGCATCAGATAGAATTAATATCTTTTTCTTCTTCCTGTTCCACCTCAATCTGAACAGAGCCTGGAAGTGTTTTAATAAATAACTTCCTAAATGGTCTTACGATGTAGGTTAACCCCCGGATAAAATTAGTGCCAATTGCATCCCGGTTTGCCATATATGTGAGAAATAAACCGATTGGCATTAATACAATTGTAGAAACCCACATGCCAAACACTACAGTTATAGCATCTTCTTTGGCCGCACGCTCGCCAATGATAGAAATAATATAGTATATAAGGAACATAATGATTGCCACTACAGTAGGGTAGCCTATGCCCCCCTTACGGATGATAGCACCGAGAGGAGCACCAATAAAAAACAACGTGAGACATGCTATGGAAATAGCAAATTTACGGTGCCATTCTATTTTATATCGTATAATTTCCTTTTTCATGTCCTCAATATCTTTGTCCTGGCTATGGAATATATCAATCAAAGCCCTGGCATTATTTGAAGCCCTCATTAGCACCATTTTTCGTTCAGGAACAGGCAGTGTACTCAATAACAGGGTGTTTTCAGACAAATGTGAGATAGCTGTTTTAGAAGTCTTATCTTTTTTTACGACATTGGTATCTGTAAGCGCTAAAAAATAAGGTTTGGTTAATTCTTCGGGTACTTCTTCTTTATGCTTTAATATTTTTTTAAGAGAATCTTCATAGTACTGCAATTGGTTAACATTCATCATTACAGAATTTTCCTTAAACAGATCTTCTTTAGTCCTCGCTAATTTGAATGCGGACAAATCCATTTTCAACTCATAAGATTTGAAATTCAGGCGACTGGACGGGTAGGTTTTGCCCTCATGCCCGCTGCCGGGGGGTATTTCCTCATAGCGGCTGCCATCATATAATTTTATGGCCAGCCAGCGCTGATTTGGCGTCATGTTCATTTCACCGGATTTTGCTACCATCACCACATCATTTCCCATCCCACTCTTATGGTCGTAAATGGTGACGCCTTCCATCTTTTGAGAGTTCTTGTCCTTTTTGTCAATCCTTATGCTATAATCATCAATACCTCCATAGAATACTTTTTCCTTTATATCGAGTGCGGGCCTTTGCTGTCGAATATCCCAGAGCAATGAATGAAATTTGAGATTGGCTACGGGGATTACATTATTGGAGAAGAAAAAATCTCCCAATGCAATAAGAGAAACCAAGGTGATCATCGGAACCATGATACGTGCTAACGATACGCCCGCGCTCTTTAGCGCCACGAGCTCATAGGTCTCCGCCAGCTTACCGAATGACATGATGGAGGATAAGAGCACCGCCAATGGCAAAGCTGTAGGTACAAACGATGCTGAAGCGAAAAACAAAAGCTGCAAAATTACATACCACTCAAGCCCTTTGCCCACCAGGTCATCCACATAAGTCCATAAGAACTGGATAAGGATCACAAATAGCACCACAAAAAAGGTAGCTATAAATGGCCCGATAAAAGCAACTACGGTAAGATTGGTAAGTTTTTTCACAATAGATAGACGATCAACTCATGCCAATCGACAGGTATTATATTTTTAGTGCGAAATTAGGACTTTACCTCGTTATTGGGCAAATAAGTTATCAGGATATTGGAGAGAGTGCCTTTAGGGATAGATTCTGGACATAATTTATATTGATTGGAATAGGCGCATATTATTTTTTCGTAAATCAAGTTTGGGAAGACATAACGGGATAGGATTTCCTGATTGTACAAATTGGGGGCGTGTAGATTTAGATTTATTTATAAATTATAATGAACTGTAACTTTAGTTAACCATAAAACGTCATAATCCAAACTGGAAATAAAATCCGTGAATAAAGCCAAACTTTGTTTATCATTTTTTATGGTCACGATGCATGGCTTATCAAACTGATAAAGTTTTCATTTATTTGCATTTGGTATGAAGAACCCAAAAATTGAAAGCCGTAAGACCAAGAATTTTTTTCGCATTTTTGATAAAAAATAAATTTCAATTAGTGTTTTTTAATTAGGTATAAACGAAAAAGATGTGGAGTTTTGGATCATTATATAAAAATAATTCAATTGGAAAAATTTTCACATTGTGCTAAACAGAAATATTTTAATAAGTTATAATTTAAATAGTTACCGACAAATAAAATCAAATAAATCATGAAAAATCAATTAATCTTAATCCTCGTATTTTTATTTGCCGTAGTGGCAAAATCGAATGGAGAACAAAAAAAAATCCCCACTAAGAGTATTTTTTTTAAGAATCAGAATCATACTCAAAGTCATGCAAGTAAGTCATTTTTTAAATCAGGTTCGCACCAGTGGCTTCGTATTGCAACATATAACACGTCTCCGGATAATTTAGATACTTTTTCAATTCAAAAATTTTCCTACAATAATAATGCTACTCTGAGACAAACAGTAGAAAGCAGGCCTTTGTCAACAGGCAAATTTGTAGATTATAGTCTTACAAGTTATACTTATGATGTAGCCGGGAACTTAACTGTAACACTAGTACAAAATTATGATTCCATTAACCATAATCTTATAAATGCCAGCAAAGATTCCAGTGTGTATGATACGCATAATAATCAAATCTATACATCGTCATCGATTTGGGTATCAGGAGTCTGGAAGTTGAGTGGTGTTTCTAAAAACATTTATAGCTATGATTCTAAAGGAAAAACAACCAAAATCATTTATCAGAATGCGGATACAACGGGGCCGTTCATAAATAATTTTCGTGATGATTTTTTCTGGAATGCTTCAGGTGCCACATTAGATAGTGCCGTAGAATACATGCCTGATTCGGTGAACAACAATAAATGGATATTGCAAGATCGGGGTATCAATATTATCTTATTAAATGGAGATATTAACAAAGTACTAGCCGCTACCATTCAGGCTGATAGCGGAGGGGTCTGGAAAGATTTGTCTAGAATAACCGCTACCTATAATGGTTTAGGGAACCCTTTAACAAGCTTGACAGAAAATTATTCAAATGGATTATGGGTGGCAACTGATAAGGAAATATATAAATACAATTCGCATAATGATGCAACATTAACCGAAATTGATACCTATTCAGATTCATTAAAATCCTTCGAAATTACGTTCGCATCGGCTGACAGTCTGCAATATGATGCAAACGGAAATTTGATCACTGACCAGCAATATTTTTTCTTCAGTGGAGACACTTCCTGGGAACAGTCAAACAAATTAGTACATCAGTACCAGGACTTTTCAGCAATTAAAAATGAACTTGCAGATAATTTTAATATTATCTTGTATCCAAATCCATGTACTGACCATATCATGATCATCAACAAAAACCCTGACGCTGATCTAAAAATAACACTTTATGATGTGGCAGGCAAACAAGTATTTACAATGCAGAATAAAGAGTCAGTACCGATATCAGTACCTACGGCATTTTTACCAAAAGGTATCTACAACCTTGTATTAATGAATGGTAACCAGGTATTGTCATCCAAGATTGTGAAAGAATAAGATATTTAATATTTGAATTTTTAAAACTAATAAGCAGGTTGATAGTTAGAGTAAAATTTTAATTATCAACCTGCACACCGTTAGGATATAAATCTGAAATTGTATAACATGATTATAATTAACCAGGGAACTGCAATAAATACCGCGAAATCATTTGTAAATGATTGCGCTGCACAAGGTTTAAATTTTTATAAAGTTTTGCTTTTTGGTTCATGGGCCACAGGACATGCCCACAAAGGTTCTGATATTGATCTTCTTTTAGTGTCAGACAGGTTTGGTGAAAATATTTTTGATAACCTAAAATTGTATTCAAATATCAATATCAAATATCCTATTATTGAAACTCATCCGTATCCCCAAAGTGCATACCTGGAAGGCAATGATTTTATTGAAGAAATTAGTAAGGATAGTATTTCAATAGTATGAATTAAGTCTCCATCACTTACTCTTCCTCAATCTTATACTTTTCAAGCTTTTCAGCATCTTCTATTTGGCGAAGTTCCTGCAATACGAAATTTGATACAAAGCTTTCATATATCCCTGTTTTTATAAAATTGTCGAAAAAACGGGAAGGCGAATTGCAATCTGGATAACAATATTAGCCCTATTGTCTAAGCACAAAAAATCCGTATGATCAATTTTAAGAATATTAAGCATTGCTGCTTTCTGGTTCATTCGTGAATTTGCATTTTTTGCAAATAATAAATTTTGATTAGTATTTTTCAATTAGGTCTAAGCGAATAAGATGCGGAGTTTTGGGCCATAAACAATTAAAAACCAATAATTATGAAAAGCCAATTAAACTTAGTCCTCGTGCTATTATTTGCAATAGTTGCAAACTCAGCCAACGCTCAGAAAAAATACTTATCCAGAAGTATTTTTTTAAATAATCAGAATCATACTCAGGCTCAAACAAGTAAACCATTCTATAAATCAGGAGGTTCATCTCAATGGCTTCGCGTAGCTGAATTTGAAACTTCGCCGGACGATGCTGATACTTTTGCAATCTATAAATATTCTTATTACCCAAATGGTAACCTGCGACAAACAAAACAAAGTGAGCGAGCGACAGTGGGCGATTCTTTTGTCGATAATAATCTCACAAGTTATACCTTCGATGCAGCCGGGAACCAAACTGTGATACTTGTACAAGATTATGATAATTTCCATAATCTTATTAATTATTCAAAGGACACCTTTTCTTACGATGCACACAATAATACCACTTTCGAACTATCGGAACTATGGTCATCAGGAGTTTGGGTATTAAGTTATGGCTTTAAAACTTTATACATTTATGATGCAAATGGGAATATTAAGCAAGAAATAGCTCAGACTTTGGATACTACTGGCGCATTCATTAATAATCTTCGAGCTGATTTTTTCTGGAATGCCTCAGGTACTAATTTAGATAGCGCTTTAGAATACATGCCTGATTCTTTAAATGCTAATAAATGGGATGTTTCAGTTCGGGTTATTAATATTTCACTTTTAAATGGAAACCTTTACAAAATTTTATCGGCTACTCTTCAGACTGACACGGGTGGGACATGGAAAAATTACTTAAGAATTACAAACACTTATAATACTTTGGGTTCCCAATTGACAGAATTATATGAAAGATATTCAAAGAGTGCATGGGTGCCATATTATCGTAGCTTATCAAAATATAATTTACATAATGATCTTTATATTTATAAATATTACTCTTATGTTGATTCACTTAAATCCTTCCAAATATCACAAGGTCAGGCCGACAGTCTCCAATACGATGTGCATGGAAACCTCATTACCGATCAACAATATTTTTATTATAGTTGGAGTACAGCCTGGACTGAAGGGAATAAATTGGCCTATCAATACAAAGAATTTACATCCATCAAAAATGATGAATCAATAAGTTATACTATTTTAGTTTATCCAAACCCATGCAATGACCATTTCACTATCATGAATAAAAACCCAGATGCTGATCTAAAAATTTCTCTTTATGATATAACAGGCAAACTGGTACTTGAAATGCAAAATAAAGGATCGGGGCCGATAACTGTACCTACCGCGTTTTTACCAAAAGGTATATACAACCTTGTATTAGTGAATGGTAACCAGGTATCATCATCCAGGATTGTGAAAGAATAAGATATTTAAAATTTGTAGTTTTCGAGGAGATAGGGCAGGTTGATAGTTAAAATAAGATTTTAATTATCAACCTGTTTGTTGTTGTGGGGAAAGGGAATTGGGGTTTAACTATTTATTTTCTCATAAGTCGCCCTTCTTAAGAGTTGTGAGGACCGGAAATTATTGGATTTAACTATAAAAATAAACTTTTTTAGGTATATTTGATGTTGTTTGTTCGTTAAAGCAAATATATGAATGCGCTAAGAAAAGTGTTGACTGTTAAAAATAACGAAGTTCATTTCAAACTTCCACCCGAATATAATAATACTGATATTGAAGTTGTAATCTTTCAGTTGCCGGAACAATCAGGTCTGGGTAAAGTACCTGAGGGTATAAATTTTTCGGGAATACTTAAATACAAGCCAGAAGAAAATATAGAAGATTTGCTTAATGACATACGCTCAGAATGGGATTGACTTATCTCTTAGACACCAATGCAATAATATATTTTCTGAAAGGAAGGCTGACTACTGATAGTAATGAGCTAATTGAAAATGTAATTCATGAGTCTTTAAATATTTCTATTATTACGAAAATTGAGCTTCTCTGCTGGAAAAACATTACAGATGGTGAGATAGGAAAAGTAAGGGAATTTCTTAATTATGCTAAAATTCATTATCTTGATGATCAAATAGCTGATTTAGCAGTTTCGATTCGTAAAGAATTTAATTTAAAATTACCGGATGCTGTAATTGCTGCCACAACTGCTCATTATAAATTCAAACTAATTACAGCTGACCATCATTTTGAAAAAATTCCTCATTTGAGTATTCTATCTTTACAACATTTATAAGGTTTTAATTCGTAGCCGTTTCAAACGGTTTATAAATTCTTCGAATTAAAAAAACTAGACGGATGCCTCTACTTCTTCCATTCATTTTCCGACCTTGGTTTGCTGGCGATAAGTAATGATCTTTTGCCGGTTTTGGCGGTTTTAGAAGTTATGGATATGGTGTAGTCTATAATGAAATCAGGTTGATGCCAGGGCTTGGGAACCTCTTTGCTTGGCGTTTCAAAGTCGCCATCGAAATCTTTTACTTTGATCCATTTTCCATTATCATCTTGAATGCTGAGGGTAATATCGTCAACCCACAATTTGCCCTCGCCGTACAGTTGCATCCCGAAGCACATCGTTACCGCATTGGTATCGATCACGCCATTGATGGTGAAATAGTTCCAGGTGTTCTTTTTGATCAGGTTATTGGCGCCCATCTCCACGAAACCCTGTTTATTGTCAGCCCTACTAACCTTAAAAAACATGGACCCTGAACTTTCATTATCAGTAAGCGCAGCTTTTGCAGCAGCTTTCAAAATGAAATGCTTGCCCTGGTATTTCTTTTGAGCTTGCAAGCATGCCTGGCAATTGCCAAAAATGGTATGCGACGGTGGTAGATCTTGTGCAGAGCAATTGAAATAGAGGAAGGCAAATAGGGGGAGAAGGAGAGTTTTTTTCAATGGGGGTAATTTGGCAGCAAAGGTAATAAACGGGAATATAAACAGACCAGAGAATAGATACTCTGGCCTTTAAATACTATGTTTTCACTAGTCGCCCGGTAGAAGATTTGCGAGAACGAAGGGCTTGCTTTTTTTTAATTGAGTTTGCCATTGGTTTTGTTTGTTCTAAAATATCCCTTACAGCATCCTTTATTGTTAGACTCTTAGTTTGATTATATGCTTTTTCCTTCCAGTCCCAGACTTCGATCTGCGCTTTGAATCTTTAGTTGCCATAATTTATTAGTTCAATAGGTGTTAAAATTCTTATGGGATGTAAATAATTGTATTCGAGATTAACACTTAGTATCCTCTTCTCTCTGTTAACCTTAATACCCGTCGCTCTATTTCAACGGTAATTGTGCACGTAAAGGATGTTGCGGGTTTACAACTAGACTTCTTCTTCTTGGGTCTATCAAAACATCCATAGCTTCCATAGGAATTGCGCCTAATAATACTTCAGCATCACCAGGTAAAACAACAGCATCGACATTAGTAGTCCTGTTCTCAAACCGTACTTCTACAGGGCCTACAACATCCAATTCTATTACAGAGTCGTCTGCCAGATTTGAGGTATCTCTTCGTAGAAAAGGCAGTTGTAACTGTAGTTGAACAGTTTCATTAATCGCCAGCATATATGCGCCACTGTCAACCAGCGCATTAACACTTAGCCGTTTTATTTGATCCTTAGGAAGAAAACCTCGCCTTGCAAGTGAAATATCTTCAATATTGGCAAGTTCAATTTCAGCATATACAGGTTCCATTGTTTGTTTTATCTAATTCCAAA
>Ga0207068_1307_pt1 | contig 10097 bp, 3 predicted proteins | sample Alteio_BWMinCont_23_FD_153475 | JGI IMG/M metagenome (GOLD analysis project Ga0207068, IMG submission 153475) | Enriched cells from forest soil in Barre Woods Harvard Forest LTER site, Petersham, Massachusetts, United States -... | ecosystem: Environmental > Terrestrial > Soil > Temperate forest >... | reverse complement strand
GTATTTTGCTTTCTTTTTATATTCACCATATTAACGGGCGATAGTTACGGTCAATCCTATGGTCTGGCTTTTTCAAGTCACGAGGTTTTTCAGGATAAAAGAACAAGCCTTGATCTGAGCCCTGATAAAACCCTTTGTTTCAAAGATAATTTTGATATCTCGTTTGACCTGTCGTTCATACCTAACCACATAATTTATTTTGGTTACATCGTCAGGATAATTGAAGATGATAACCGAAACATTGACCTGGTTTATAATGCCCAGGCCAATAAAAAGCATTTTAATATTATTGTAGGTGATCGTCTCACAAATATCGCTTTTGATATTGATAAGTTATTTGATCAATGGAATCATTTACGTATAAAATTTGATACAGAGCATGACAGGATTATATTATATAGTGGCAAAGCCATATATACGGCAACTGGCCTGCACTTGAAAAAAAATAGCTGTTATAAAATTTTGTTTGGCATAAACAATTACAAGCAATTCCAAACAACTGATATTCCGCCAATGAAGATAAGGGATATCAAGATTACAGAAAACGATCAGTTGAAATATAACTGGCCCTTAAATGAAATAAGCGGGCAGGTTGCTCATGAAATTGTTGCACAAAATGATGGGTCGGTTATAAACCCGATATGGGTTACGGCCATGCACCGGGATTGGCAACCCGTTCAAAATATTTCAGTTAACGGGGTAGCCAGCATAGCATTTGATGCCAAAAAAGAAGAAGTTTATATTATTGCGTCCGATTCATTATATACGTATTCGGTAGGTACAGCCAAGTGGAATGATAAAGCCTATCCGAATGATAAATTGCAGCTAAATCAGGGCAACCAGTCTATTTATAACCCGTTTGATACTATCCTTTATAATTTTTTTCCTGATCAGAAATTTGTTTCGAAATATAATTTTCAAAACCACGAATGGAATAAAAAATTTGTAGCCGGCCCTGTTACTGGCACCTAAATAAATTTTTCTCGAAGAGTGATACATCGTTATATTTCCTGGGCGGCTACGGTCACCTGGTTTATAAAAACAAAACACAACAGTATCATTTAGAAAACGGCACATGGAATGATGTTAAAACAAAAGGTGACTTTTTTATGCCGCGATACCTGGCCGCACTGGGTTCAACAAACGGGGGCGATACGGCGTATATTTTAGGGGGATACGGAAACAGCAGTGGCCAGCAAATACTAAACCCACAAAATATTTATGACATGATGCGTTTTACCGTTAAAGATAAAACGTTTAAGAAGTTATTTGAACTAAAAGTAAACGGGCAGGACTTTGCTTTTGCCAACTCGCTGGTGATTGACGACCGCAAACTATGGAATTATATTAAAACTCCGTGCAGTTTTTTTAAATCAAAATTAAGAGGATAATTAATAATTTCAATAGCTATATACTGAATTACATTTTTTAGAAATTCTTGCAACTTATTTTAAATAGTTGCATGTTAATTACCATTAACGCTAATATATTAAAGAAATACAATCGATTGTATTTCTATGTATAACAAGGTTAAGCTTCTTTTTATTTAGTTGCGCACCGGCATTTTCGAAGTAAAGGGCAACTTCCTTCTCAGCATTTCTCCGGCTTTTCCGGTTAACCATAAATAATGGTCTGCCGGCATGCCTTCGTAATCCAATAACTTAAAGTTGCCCGAAGGTGGTTTATTTGTACATTTAAATATAGCTGTTCCTTCGTCCATCTCATCAAACATTGCTACATATAACATACCTGTCCCGGCTTTAATGGCTATACTGATCTGGTCCCAGTAAAACTTCCCTTTTTGCCGGGGTATTTGCCCAAGTGGCGGTGTGCCGCCAAATTCAGTTTTACCCAGGTTATACCAGCTGAACCCGGGATAGATACAGGGCACATAATCCACTTTATTTACTTTACACCAGGCAATATCAGCCTTAACATCAACAAAGTAACGTTCATTCTCGGCCTGTAGCAACGGGGTAAAACGTTGTACCATCCAGGGCATAACAATATCTGCCGAACGTATAAGTTTATGCAAATACGGATCAGGCAAACAATCCACATTTAATTCCCTGAAATAAGTTGGCACACCGAGCAGGATGGCGCACCCACCGTATTTGGGATCATTCTTTAAAAAATCAATTAATTTTTCAATACCGATGTTCCTGATATTATATGAACGGTCGGGAAAACCTAATCCCCATATGGCTACCAGTGGTTTTTGGTGATGATACAAATACGTTTGGTTATTTCCCTGCGAGGTAATCTTCAGGCTGTCGACTAATTGTTTCCAGTCCTCAATAATAGCCGAGCAATCTTCACCACTGGCTTTAATGCCCGACAAATCATACATAACAGCAATTGCCCGGTCATATTTTTTTGAGGCAGCCAGCGCATGGTTTAATATCACATTTGCTTTTTTCCTGCCCTGCGGCGTACGTATTGAGCCGAAAAAGCGCTGCATAAACACCCCATCAATTCCATATTCCTTCATCCATCTAAAATGCAGGTCGGTAGTACTGGCATCCCATGAGCTGAACAGGCTGGCAGGTGCGCCATCGGCGTTTTTTATAGCGGTGGGGTATGTTTTTTCATATTCAGTAACATCTGGCCATAAATCAATATGTATATGATCGCTATCTACCTTACCTGCCGATGCATAGTGCCCCCACCCCTCGCCGGCGCCATCGCCAACGCCGCGAAACCAACCCTGGTAGCCGGCCATTACAAGGCCATTATAGCTTGGAAACATGGATGTTTTACTATGCTTGCGTTGTGCAAATACAGGAAATGATAAAACAAGTAAAACGAATATGTAAAATTTCGCCATAGTATAGTTTTAATAAAAGATTTGGTTTATAAATTGACAATAGGCTTTTGACCTATCATTCCCCAAAAAAAGCATTGTTACCTTAATTAATGTATAATAAATGATTAATAGGGCATGGCGCCAATAACTAATTCTATCTTTTTGGGAGATTTTTTTGATCTGCATTAACAATTCGACAATCGATTGCTATTTAATTTAGAAGCAGGCATTATAATTAATTCTTTATTAATCATTAATTATACAGTCCTTCTTTTCTTCGTACCCACACATTAAGATCATTACATTCCGCTAACTTATGTTTATTAAAACCAATTTTGACCGCCGGTTGCTCCTTTTTATACTGGTGACGCTGGGTATAGTCCCCCATTTATTTGCACAGGTGCAATTCCCGCATTATTTTGCCCCTACCGATGAGTTTATAAAACCCCAGGAAAAACCCTTCCGCAACGACTTATGCCTTAACGGCGAGTGGATGTTTCTGCCGGTTGAAAATGCGGAAAAATTGGGGACCGAAAAAATAAAATATCCTACCCTGCCTGAAAACCCTGATTGGGAAACTACTCCTGTAAAAGTACCCTCGCCGTGGAATGTGAATAGTTTTGCCAGGGGCGATGGCAGCGGCGGCGATTTTTTAACCTATCCCAGCTACCCCAAAAAATGGGAAAAAATTAGGGCCGGCTGGTTAATGCGCACCATTCCTTATAAGAAGGCGTGGAAGAATAAGAGATTAATACTGCATTTTGACGCAATTGACGGTTACACGCAAATATTCATCAACAAACATAAGGTAGCCGAAAACTTCGAGATGTTTTTACCTTTTGAAGTTGATATTACTGATCAATTAAAACCGGGACAAGATAACGAACTGTTAGTTTGGGTGGCCGATGCCCAACTTTTTAATCAGCCCGGCAAATATGGCCGCCGCATATTTGTTGCCGGCTCCTTTTGGGGGCAGCACGCAATAGGTATATGGCAGGATGTAAACCTGGTAGCCAAACCAGTTGTAAGCATTCAAAATACATTTGTAAAACCGTCCATAAAAACTGATGTCCTTACAATAGAGGCAACTATTACCAATACAACGGACATAGCACGCGAAGTAAGTATTACCGGTGATATATCGCCATGGATAAACCTGGCAGGCAAGGATGTAATCAGCGCACCTGAACCTAAATGGGATTTAGGCCCAATCGCCCTCACTTTTCCCGGAAACAAAGTTATCATACAGCCAAATTCACAGGCAACGGTTAGTTTGAGCGTAAAAGTAAACGGCAGACTTAAGGAGTGGACTATCGAGCACCCTGATCTCAATGGTTTGGTGCTTACATTAAAGGATGGCAACCACGAAATTGACAAGCAATATACGCGTTTTGGCTGGCGTGAATTTACGCTGCAAGGCAGCAAGTTGTGCCTTAATGCCAAGCCAATTATACTAAAAGGTGATTCATGGCATTTTATGGGCATACCGCAAATGACACGCCGCTATGCTTGGGCGTGGTTTAAACTTTTGCAGGATAGCCATGCTAATGCGGTGCGCCTGCATGCGGAGCCCTACCCCCAGTTTTACCTGGATATGGCTGATGAAATGGGTATATGCGTACTTGATGAAACAGGAATGTGGGCCAGTGACGGCGGCCCAAAAATCGATGCCCCGGCATACTGGAAAAATACCGATGAACATTTAAAAAGATTTATTTTGCGTGACCGCAACCACCCTGCCGTTTTTGGATGGAGCGTATGCAACGAGAATATGCCCATAGTTCAGAGCGTATTTCATGCGCCTGATTCACTGGTAAAAAAACAAATATCCGAAATTAATAATTGGATAGCCATTACGCAGGGCTTAGATCCTACAAGGGCCTGGATATCGGGCGATGGTGAAACACAGGCGCTGGCTACGATGAATTCGCCTGTTATTGTTGGTCACTATGGAGGCAGTGACGCCAATTACCGGGACTTATCATCCAAAGGCAAGCCCTGGGGTATTGGCGAAGCCGGAATGGCTTATTATGCCACGCCACGCCAAACCGCAGCATATAATGGTAACAGATCCTATGAATCGCAGCAGGGACGGATGGAGGGCGTTGCCGATGAGGCCACTAAACTTATAAATATGCTCAAAAAATATCACGCTTCCTATATGTCTATCTTTAACCTGGTTTGGTACGGCGTAAAACCACTGGAACTGGGGCTGGCCGATACGACAAGAGCGCCTAAACCATCCGATGGTATATTTTTTGGCAAGTACCATGAAGGTCAGCCGGGGGTACAGCCTGAAAGATTGGGGCCTTATACCACGACGCTTAACCCGGGATATGACCCATCTTTGCCGCTCTACAAAACCTGGCCCTTACAGGTTGCTGTAAATGCATCATTTGCTGACACAACTATGCAGAAAGAGGTAGCAGCACCTATTGAAAACATGCCACTAAATACCAAGGCAGTAGAAAGCAATGTAATTATGCTGTCAGCCGACAAGGATTCGGTGCTATACAAAACATTGAGCGATATGGGCGTTTTATTAAGTATACATCCTGCTAAAAACGGGCACAGCCTGCTCATCATTGATGGTGAGCACACACCCGATGATGCCAAATCCCTTGAATTACAAAAAACAGTTTTACAACAGGGGGGCAAAGTGTTGATATGGGGTGTTGACCCCTCCTCTATTAAAGCGGTTAATAAATACCTACCTTTTTCTGTCGAACTTACCAACAGGAAAGCATCGTCATTTATAACCTACGGAACAGATCAGCTAATTGACGGGTTGGGCAATTCCGACTTTTATTTTTCGGAAGTATCGGATAGACCTATTATGACTTATGGCCTATCAGGCGAATTGATAAAGCACAGCGATATTTTGCTGGCTGCCTGCAATACCGACTGGCGAACATGGAACAAGCGGGCAGAATACCTTAAAACTGCTGCTGTACTGCGCAGCGAACGTGAGTATAAACCAGGCGGAAATGCACTGATATCTATAAAAGCAGGTCCGGGTAAAATATATATTTTGTCTATTGACCCGGCACTGCTTTCGGCAACTTCGGTAAGCCTGGTGCGCCGGATACTGGTTAATGAGGGCGTTATTTTTAACGGCAAGACAAGTAATAACATAGCTATTGGGCCAGATGGTAAATTACATAGCGCTTTGCTGCTGGCTTCGTTTGATATATCGGGTAAAAGCAATGCAGAGATCAGTAAGATGAACCAATTGAAAGATTTAAAACCAGGAGATTATTTTGCTGGAAAACAGGTGGAAAATCATTTTTGGGAGAACGTCACAACTCCTGATGGGATCTTCGATTTTAGTAAATTACATTTTAACGGGCCTGCAACTGATGCCATCGCATATTTGAGCTTTTGGATATACAGCCCCCATTCATTAACTAATTTGTTATTGGAACCAGACCTGCCCCGCCTGGATATGTATTTAAATGCTGATAACGGTTACCAGGTATATTTGAATGACAACCTGGTTAAAGAAACCGCGAACGCCGGAGGCTTTGCATCATCTGCACAAGTAATTAAATCACTACCGCTTGAAAAAGGCTGGAATCATTTTGTAATTAAAACCATACAAAAGGGTGGCGAATGGAAACTGGCCGTTGGGTTTGATTGCGACAAAAAAGCCTTCCTAAACGAAATTAAAAGCCAGGTAACACATTATTAAATTAACAGCATTATATTAATAAAGTATTTTTCGGCTAAAACATTTAAAGGTATAAATACATAGCACCAATATTAGAATTATAGAGGTAAAGCAGGCATTTTAGTCCCAATAACCTTACCATCAATCATAATATAAGGATAATTCGAGATAAGAATTGATTACCATTGCAATAAGCCCCATCGGGGCTACCCGTTTGTAGAACATAAACAAAAAACAAATTTTGCCCCGTCAGGGGCTACCCAATTCGCGAGGGGTAGCCCCTGACAGGGCAATTAATCCTTGTTATTTGGTTTCTACAAACGGGTAGCCCCTGACGGGGCAAAGACTTTTCTTATATCGAACTCACGTTATTTTAAGATTTTTGAGGCGCTCCTGTTTAATTTTCTATTTCTTTATTTAGCCAGGTCATTCAACATGTTTACCAATAATTTACCTGCTACCGGGTCTGTTATTGTTTTATCCAGCCTTATCTCAGACAACAATACAGAACCCTCATGATCCTTTATTTTAACAATAGGAAATCCTTTGATCTGATCCAATCTTTTCTCACGATCAGTTACCTGGCCCGGTAAATAGCCGTGTATTTTAATAAATGAGGCCAGCGCCTCCACATCCGGGTTGCGGTTGATGCGAAAAGCTCCTGAAATTACAGCAGGGCTTTCGCGCTCATTGTTATTCAGGTAACGTGTCTCCAGCGGCTCAATGCCATTAAACACATCCGATTCTGGAATGTCCATCATCGTGATCTCGCCATTCTCTTTCAGCAAACTTCTGATGTATTCGGGGTATAAAACAGGCGCGAGGCTACCCGATGCCGATAATAAAACCTTGCCGCCCCCTGCAATTAAGTTCCTGATACCTTTTACCTCATCCGCACTGGTTGATGCGGAGTCGAGCCCGGATAATACATATATATCTGCCTTTTGCTTCAATGCATCAGTCAAAGTTTTTGCTATTATGTATTTAATGCCAAGAAAATCAAGCGACGGGGCGATCTTATTACCAGCATCATATACCATTATTTTTTTGCCCGTTAATTTAGCTGCGTTCAATCCGGCTTTATTGGCCAGCAGTATATCATAATAATTTTGTGAAACGGTTTTCCCGTCGGCTACCAGCTTTAACAACAATTTGCCTGCAACTTTATCTCCAGGCAGGTTTGCCGGGATATTTATCTTCGGTTCTATCCATTGGCGGGTGTAATGTTCCACCTGTGGCACAAGCATTTTACCGGTTGCCAATTCGGCTCCATTATTATCTACCAGTTGCCACTGCAGTTCCGAAGCCGGTAAAGCGGTACCGTCTTCCTTATCGTCAATTACACATATCCGGGTTGGTAATTGGGTGCCTGCGTAAAAATGCCGGCCCCATAGCTCTGCGGACACCAGTACCGGTTGCAGCGCCTTTTGGACATCATAATATACCGGGAAAGGTTTAATGCTATTGGCCAGGTAAACATTACTGAACCAGGTAGCAAGCGAAAAATGTAATATCCCGGCAGATTTATCATCACTGCGGCGCAGCGCCTCGGCCAGTTCTTTGGTGATAAACGCCTGCGGTATCATAAAATATTTAGGGTCACTAAACTCATCGGTATATTTTCCGGCCAATGATTCAGGATTTTGATGAACATAGTTATAAAACCGCGTGGCATGGCCGGTTTCATCCGTGTAGCCGGTTGACATTTCCTGGCTGATGAGCGGACGCCCATTATTCTTATTTTTTTGTTGAAACTCACCCTTAAAAAAATCAAATATTGAATAATCGTACCAGTTATAATAGGCATGCACATCGTCAATATCACCGTCATCAATCGTGTTAAAATAATCAGCGCCAAATTTCTTAACGTTGCGTTTGTAGTTAGAGTCGAACACTATGGGCCGTGTGGGGTCAACCGTACGCATATGCTTTACAACATCTGATATGATATGCATTTTTATATCTCTGCGTGCAAGATCAGGGTCATTATCATAAAACTTCATCTCGTTATTCACCGTCCATATTAAAAGCGAGGGATGGTTGCGGTATTTTTTCAGCAGGTCATAAAATTCATTTTTCCAAAGACTGACCAAACTTGGTGCAGGCATACTGCTTTCCAGGAACAACCAGGGCCAGGTACCTTCATAGCTTACGCCGATACCATTGCTGTCAAACGCATTCATCCAGGTTTCTGTAGCCGGTACGGTATGCGTCCGGGTGACCATAATATTGCCGGCTTTCATCAGTTTAGTGAATTTATCGGCCAGCGCAGTATCATTAGGTGCCAGCGGTAACGGCGTTTGGTTACCCCCGCGCAGCCAGTATCGTTTGCCGTTAAGATACAGGTAATCGCCAATCGATTTAAAAGTGCGGAAACCTGAACGAATGGTTTTTGAATCAATCTCCCTGTTGTTGCCTGTTAACAAGGCAAAGCCAAAATCATATAAATTTGGATGTTCTGGCGTCCATAACCTGGGCTGCAAATTGGCAATGCTGTAGGTAAATGTTTTTTCTTCACCGGGTTGTAACTGTAACCCTTTTACAGAGATTGCCCGGTATAATTCATCCTTCTCATTACTACCGGTAATGTTAGTACCCACTGAAAAGGTAGCGGTTTTGTCAGCATTATTTTTTACGGTAATATCAAAATCGGCGCCGGTAAGGCTGGGTTTTATAAATACATCTTCAATCCTGAGCGGATCGGTGATCACGAGTGATACAGGCTGCCATATTCCGGCGGGATCATCATTAAAAAAACCATGGGCCAAATCCTGCACCATCTTTTGTGTAACCTCAACAGTAACAGCAACACCTGCTATTTTATCGGCATCTTTAATATTTTTTACATAGTCGCGCACCACCTTAACTGTAACAAGGTTTTTTCCCGGCTTAAGCAAACCTGTGGCATTTATCTGAAAATCGCCGAACATCCCAATGTGGTTACCAGCCTTTATGCCATTGATATAAACTTCGGCTACTTTGGATACCGCGTCAAATGAAAATTGCAGATTTTTTCCATTGATCCCGTCAGGCAAATAAATCCACTGGCGATACCAGCCCATGCTGGTCTTTTTATAATCAAAGGTATATGCTTCACAACGGTCGGTCTCTTTTTGAAAGTAATTGTCTGATACGCCTTTACCGCCCGTATTATATTTTTCACCATGCAGCCAAACCCGTATAGGGTTCCAAAAGTTAGGTACGGTCATTACATGCCAATCTTCATCACTTTCTTTCGGGTTTATAGCAATACTATCGTCCGGAGTTTCATACCCCGGTGAAAACAGCCATTTACCATTTAATGATACTACTGTACGCCCGCCGTTAACATTATTAATTTTTATGGGCTGATAGGCTTTACGCTGCAGCTTGCGCAACGCTTCTTTATTTACAGCAGCAACTGCATATTCTTGCGCCCGGCCTGAAAGTTGATGAGCGCCGATGGATTTGATAGACAAATTTGCAAACTCATTAGTGATCCAGCTGCCGCCTAAGGTTACTTTACCCGCGGGCGCTAATGCTGCAAATTTATCTGTTACATCAATTCGTGGCAACTTTTCATTACTCAGATACACGCGGATACGGTTGCCGGCCACCTGGATTTTAAAATCATACCATTTT
>Ga0207068_1306_pt1 | contig 10098 bp, 6 predicted proteins | sample Alteio_BWMinCont_23_FD_153475 | JGI IMG/M metagenome (GOLD analysis project Ga0207068, IMG submission 153475) | Enriched cells from forest soil in Barre Woods Harvard Forest LTER site, Petersham, Massachusetts, United States -... | ecosystem: Environmental > Terrestrial > Soil > Temperate forest >... | reverse complement strand
TTTGTCGCCAGGAAACCTGGCTTTTTACCCCACCCTCTTGCTCGAACTCCAGTCTTTTCGCCGCGCCGCTGGTGCTGGCAAACGGTCAGCCAGCCCGAGCCCCGGCCCGGCAATTTCTATTGCGGTCCCTCGTCGTCGTCGTCCGGGGCGAAGGAGCCCCTCTGGGCCTGGAAGAACGTGTAGTTTTGATTGGCCGGCGCCGGGATCAAAGTGAAACTGCGTGCCTGCGACGAGAAGAAATCGCCCAGCGCGTAATATCCCTTTGACGGGTTGTCGTCTGACGCATTGCCATCCGCGTAATACGGTGGATCGGGATTAACATAGCCCAGCCCCCAATTGTTCTCGATGAATCGGAGGATGCTGCCGAAGTCGTGGATATGCGGCGGAACGTTGTTGGTACAAGTGCCGTCGCTGTTGCATGGCCCGGAAATGGTACCGGCTGGTGTGTACTTGGACACCACCATCATGGGTACGCGGAAGCCATACACATAACCCGATCCCCAGCTCTTGCCATCCCGTATGACTTGGGGCGCGACGTGGTCGTACCAACCACCCCAGTCGTCCCAGGTGACAATGATGGCGGTATTATCCCAATAGCCGCAGTTGTTAATCTGGTTGCCCTGGTTGTCATAGCCGGCGACCGCATCGATAACGTCCGCGACCCAGGACGGCCCCCAGGAGTTGCCCTGCAGGGGGTGATCCGACCACCGGAAATCCGGAATCAGCCAGGTCACATTAGGCAGGTTGCAAGTCTTCTTGGGCCCCAATCCCATGTCGTTAAATATAACGGCTGGGTTACCGACAACCACTTTGGTCAAGTAGTCGGTACCTTTGCACACGCCCTTAACCGGATCACAGAGATCCTTGCTCGACAGCGGCGCATTAATGATGGGGGGGGAGCCTGGGACCGCCGGAGTAAAGTACCTCCAGGTCAGATTGGCGGCATCCAGCACTGTGCCAAGAGTGTTGTGGTGGTAGCAGGGAGGACCGAAGCAATGATCTCCTTTCGGCTTCTTGTAGCATGTCTTGGTGCTTCCACCCTGGCCCGAGGGGTCGGCAAGCGCGATTCCATCTCCTTTGGGAGCAGTGCAGCCGAGGTTCGAGAATCCCCAGGGGTCGTCCGAGACGAACCAAGTGCCCAGGCCGGACTTGTCGTTGGGCGGAACCGGCGCCGAGGTGCCGGAAAGAATGAACTGGTGGGCCGGCATGCTTGGGCCTTCGTTGGTCTGAAACATGTAATTCGCAAAACTGTAATTCTTTGCGATTGCAAAATACGGATCGATCACGTGCGCCGAGTTGTCGACATACCTGTATTCGGGATAGCCCTGGACCTTGCAAGTGGAAGACGGTGTGTATCCGACGTCGCAGGCGCCATCCATCTTGCAAGCTCCGCTCTTCGGGTCCAGGTTACACATGGCCTGCCACGACGCAAACCAGTGATCCAGGTCGTAACAATAAGCTAGCGGCACGGAGGTCATCTGCTGTTGCGTGCCGTGACATGAAATCCTGGGATCGTTCGGAGTGATGATGTCCACTCCGCTCTCGAAGGTTGGGTTGCTGCCGAACATATTATCGGTCGAGCGATTTTCCTGAAAGATCACAATGACATGCTCAAACTGAGGCGGTTTTTGCGCCAAGGCAGCCGTTGCGCCAAGCATGATGATCAGCAACAGAAACTTCATGATACTTTTCATAAATCCCACTCCCTTTTTTGGCTTCAGCAAAGGCAATCATGGTATGCCCATGCAGCGTGCTTGTCGCGTTGCTTAACGCTTGTTTGTCTCCTGAAACCTCGTCATTTTGAGGTCCCAAGCAGTCCCACTGAAAATCTGTCACAGCCGACCCCGGCGCAACCGCCAAAATCCTGTCCCCAGGTCGGCGTGTAGTTCGTGCCGAAGGTAGGGGAATTTGCGTACGACTGATCCATCGGCTCCGGCGGTCCCCATTGATGGGGAGCCGGCACAGTTTCCACGTCGCTCAGATAGAAGGAAAAATAATTCACCGTATTCTGAGGCATGAGCGTCAACCAGTAGGTGCCGGCAGTCAGCTTCACATAGCAGGTCCTGGGGGCCTTGATCAGGTAGGTGTACTCGTTATACCCAAACGCGTTGCGGCCGGTTGGGCTCATGGTTGCATTGTTGCGGCAGCCACCCACCTGGGTTCCGGCCTTTCCTTGGCTCACCCCGGTCCATATGGCCCAAGGTGTTCCTACTGGTTGCAGGGAAGTGGCGTTGGTCAGAACATTGGCCAGCGCTCCCGTAACCGTCCAGGTATGCTTGGCGGGAACCGTGAATGGAACAAACACCTGGCCTTCGCCCACCTCCGAATATCCATTGAACAAAGCGTTGGCCTTGGCCGCTTTGGGAGAGAAGTCGCCGGCATAAAACAAGCAGGGCTTACAGTACGAGGGAGGAGCGGGCGGCTGCCCAGTTGATGCGGAGGTTTGACCTTCGACAAAGGGCACCAGCGCCGCCATCATCATCATTGCTGCAGGTAATAGTTTTCGTATCATTTTACCCTCATTGCTTAATCGTCGTCCGGATCCATTGGCTTTCGTTTGTCATTCAGAAAATAATTCTGGTCGTACTTTGCCGGGATGGGGTGAAACGCCAGGGCATGATTGCCAAAGTTAAAGCAATCCGAGAAATCGTCGGCCCGCGAATCCGCATATCCCAGCGATGGCAATCCAAACGCTTCCTCAGTGAACTTCAGAATGCTGCCGAAATCGTGGGTTACGTGAGAAATGTAGCCCGGACTAACGACATAGGGAGAAACCACAATCAAGGGAACGCGAAAGCCGTAGGTGTACGAGTCGTAAATCGTGGGGGGAACGTGGTCATACCAGCCTCCCCAATCATCCCAGGTGATGAAAATCGCGGTGCTCGACCAGTAAGGACTATTTCCCAGGGCATTAACGATGGATGCCACCCACGAGGGCCCCGAACCGTCCGAACCTCCCGGATGATCGGAAGCCAAGCGGGAGGGCATGACCCAACTCACTGCTGGCAGACGGCCCTGCGCGATGTCCCGGAGTACCTGGGTCGAACCCGGGACCACATCCTCACTCCAATCCGGACCAAAGCGCAGATGACGAATCGAGTTGGGTCCGGTTTCGAGATCACCGGCGGTCGCGCTGTAGTACCGCCAGCCAATCCCCTGGGCATCAAGCAGGTCCGGCAAAGCGGCGTGTTCGAAGCAGGGGTAAATCTTCTGCTTCTCCTGGCCCTGGGGATCGATCAGCGCCACGGTTTGAACAGGCTGCGCCGTACATCCGGTGTGCATTCCTGGAACGTTGTTCCCGATGGGACTCTCAGCCACGTACAGATTGCTGTTGGGTGACGGAGCCGAGGTGCCCGCCAGGATGAATTGATGCGCGGGATACGAGGGACCCTGGTTGGTTTGAAACATCCGGTCGCCAAAGACGTACTGCTCCGCCAGCTGAAAATACGGAGCCACGTCGGATGCGTTCACATACTTGTACTGTGGGTAGGGACCTGCGTTGACGCACAGCGCCGTCGGAATGGCTGGACCACACACCTGCGGGATCTGATCGGCGCCGTCCATTTTGCCTTTGTCGTACATGGCAAGGAAGGGAACGTGACTGTGTGCCAGGTCGTAATTGATGGCGAGCGGCTGGGGTTGCAGGGGAACCTGGTTCCCGTTGTGATCCAGCCCGTTCTGAGCAATGTCGGCCCCGTTGCTGATGAGCGTGGAGTCCTGAAACAGGTTGTCCGGGGTTCGATTCTCCTGCATGATGATCACCACGTGCTGAATCACGCCGGCGCTAGTCGGCGGTATATTGCCCGGGACGCGCTTGTCCGCATACGCATCGGCAAAAAACGCCAGCGCGGCGGTCATCATTATCAGCGCGAATAATAGTCTGCTCATCATAGGTATCTGCGGTGTTCGAACTCCTACCTAGTCGTCGTCCGGATCCATCGGTTTTCGTTTGTCGTTCAAGAAATATTTCTGGTCGTACTTTACCGGGATGGGGTGAAACGTTGACCCATGGCTACCAAAATTAAAGAAATCGGAAAGATTGTCGGCTCGTGAATCCGCATACCCCAGCGAAGGCAAGTTGAACACTTCTTCAGTAAACTTCAAAATGCTTCCGAAATCATGGGTCACGTGAGAGACATAACCCGCACTGACGACGTAGGGTGAAACCACGATCAGCGGTACGCGGAAGCCGTAAGTGTATTGGTCGTAGATCGTTGGGGCGACATGGTCATACCAACCTCCCCAATCATCCCAGGTGATAAAAATCGCTGTGCTCGACCAGTAAGGACTGTTCCCCAGGGCATTGACGATCGACGCCACCCACGAGGGACCCGAATCGTCCGCGCTTCCCGCATGATCAGAAGACAGGCGAGAGGGCATGACCCAACTCACGGCGGGAAGCCTGCCTTGGGCGATATCCCTGAGTATCTGTGTCGGGTCGGGGACCACATCCTCGTTCCAATCCGGCCCAAAACGCAGATGACGGATGGAGTTGGGTCCAGCTACCAGGCCGCTGGGGCCAGGCGTGTAGTACCGCCAGCTAATCCCCTGGGCATCGAGCAGATCCGGCAAGGTGGCATGTTCGAAGCAGGGGTAAACTTTCTGTTTTTCCTGGCCATGTGGATCGATCAACGGCACGGTTTGAATGGGCTGGCCCGTACAACCGGTACGCAGCACTGGAAAGTTGTTTCCTCCTGGGCTCTCGGAGACATACGAGTTGCTGTTGGCTGTGGGAGCGGAGGTACCGGCAATGATGAACTGATGCGATGTATACGTGGGACCCTGATTGGTTTGAAACATCCGGTCGCCAAACGCGTATTGAGCCGCCATCTGAAAATAGGGAGTCACGTCGGAAGCGTTTACATATTTGTACTGCGGGTAGGAGCCGGCGCCGACGCACCGTGCCATCGGACGAACCGGATCGCACAATGACGGAACCAGGTCCGCGCCGTCCATCTTGCCCTTGTCATACATGACAACAAAAGAACCATGGGTGTGTGACAGATCGTAATTGATGGCCAGTGGCTGGGGTTGCAAGGTAACCTGATTTCCATTGTGGTCCGGCCCGCTATTGGCGATGTCCGCATTGGCCAAGCCATGGAAAAGGTTGTCGGGGGTCCGATTCTCCTGCATGATAATGACGATGTGTTGAATCACTCTGGATCCTGTCGCTGGATTGGTTGTCCTGAGGTGCTTGGCCGCATGCATATCGGCAGAAAAGGTCAGCAGCGCAACCATCATTGCCGAAATCGACAGATTGTGAACCCTTGGCATGCTCAATTTTCTACTCACCTAGTCGTCATCCGGATCCATCGGTTTCCGTTTGTCGTTCAAGAAATAATTCTGGTCGTATCTTGCCGGAATGGGATGAAACGCCGTCCCCTGATTGCTAAAGTTAAAAAAATCGGAAAGATTGTCCGCCCGTGAATCGGCATATCCCAGCGAAGGCAAACCGAACACATCCTCAGTGAACTTCAAAATGCTTCCGAAGTCGTGCTTTACGTGAGAAACGTAGCCAGGGCTCACGATATACGGCGAAACCACAATCAGCGGAACCCGGAAACCGTAAGTGTATTGGTCGTAAATTGTTGGGGCGACGTGGTCATACCAGCCTCCCCAGTCGTCCCAGATGATAAAAATCGCGGTACTCGACCAGTAGGAACTGTTGCCGACGGCATTGACAATCGATGTTACCCATGCCGGCCCAGAGCCGTCCGAAGTTCCAGGATGATCGGAAGAAATACGAGTTGGGATGACCCAACTCACGCCGGCCAGCCGTCCTTGCGCGATATCCCGCAGCACTTGGGTCTGATCCGGAATCACATCCTCTTTCCAATCCGGACCAAACCGCAGATGCCGGATGGAGTTCGGTCCCGTTCCGAGGCCCCCGGCGGTCGGCGTGTAGTACCGCCAGCTGATCCCTTTGGCATCGAGCAAATCCGGCAAGGTCGCATGTTCGAAGCACGGGTAGATCTTTTGCTTTTCCTGGCCTTGGGGATTGATCAGCGCCACAGTCTGAATGGGCTGCGCCGCGCATCCTGTGTGTACGCCCGGAAAGCTGTTTCCCTCGGGACTCTCGGCTACATACAAGTTGCTATTGGCTGTGGGAGCCGAGGTACCCGCCAGGATGAACTGATGCGCTGGGTAGGTCTGACCCTGGTTGGTTTGAAACATCCGGTCGCCAAAGCCATACTGCTCCGCCAGCTGAAAATAGCTGGTTACATCGGATGGATTCACATATTTGTACTGAGGGTAGGCGCCGGCGTTGACGCACAAAGCCGTCGGGCTAATCGGATCACAGAACTGCTGGATCTTGTCGGCGCCGTCCATCTTGCCGTTGTCATACATGACGACGAAAGAATTGTGGCTATGTCCCAGGTCGTAGTTGTTGGCGAGGGACTGGGGTAACAAGGTGACTTTATTCCCTTTGTGATCCAAGCCGCTATTGGCGATGTCCGCATTGGGCAAGCCATGAAAGAGGTTGTCGGGGCTCCGATTCTCCTGCATGATGATGATCACATGTTGAATCACGCCGGCGCCGGTCGGCGGGATGTCGGCTTGGACGTGCTTTCCCGCATGCGCATCGGCATTGAACGGGTTGGAGTTCGCCTGCTTTTGCGGCGCCGCGCCCATGCAAAAAATCAACAAAAGCGCAATAACATATATCAGTTTCGTATTTCGCATCCGCATACTCCTCGGCGCATTCTCCACTTGAAAAACTTCCTCCACTGATTGATTTCCCGCCGCAGTCACGATGTTCCCGAGTCTTTGGTTCACTGCGAGACGAAGACGGAAGCCGTGCCTTGCGCGTTGTTACTGCCTTGAGCTCCGGAAACTACGTTGGTGCCGTCGGTTGCGACCCAGGTTCCAAAGGCATCGCCCGGGAATCCACCGAGCGAGAAGATTTCAACGCTCTGGGAGGTGGACACCCAACCGCCGCTCGGTTCGGTGAAGATATACGCCGCTCCCTGAGTCTCGTTGAGATTCGCCACTGAATTAGGCGCGCCCACCACGATGAGGCTGCCATTGATCGCCGTGTTTTGAGCGAAGAAATCATCCTCCTGCTGGATTCCGGCTGGAGTGGTCAGCTCAGCGGTGAAGGTTGACGTGTTGGCCCATCCACTGACCGGTTCGACAAAGACGAATGCCGAGCCGTACGTCTGGTCGGTCCCATAGAGCGCACCTGCTACAACGGTGTTGCCGTTGATGCCCACGGAGAGACCGAGATTGTTGTTTGCCTTTCCGGTTGAGACGGTGAGTTGAGCGGTCTCCGTCATGTCGGCCCAGCCATTGGTTGGCTGGACATAGACGTATGCCGCGCCTTGATTGGCCCTCGCGGATACGGCCACTCCGGGCGCGCCGGCAACTGCGGTATTGCCGCTGATCGAGACCGAAGTGCCAAGGCCATTGCCAGCTAGGCCCGTGGACGCGGTCAGTTTGGCCGTCTGCGTCGTGCTGTTCCATCCGTTCGCGGGGGCTACAAAAATGTAGGCCGCGCCCTGGTAAGCGTTCTTGTTGATGGATGCTTGAGGCGCTCCGGCAATGACCGTGCTTCCGTCGATCGAGATCGAACTGCCAAGAGCGTCTAATGCCACCCCATCGGAGGCGGTGAGCTTCGCGGTCTCAATGGAGTCTGTCCATCCGCCTGCCGGCTCGACGAACACATAAGCAGCGCCTTGTTGCGAATCGGTGCCCACGGTCCCACCGGGAGCGCCGGCCACAATCGTGCTCCCGCTAACTGAGACCGAGAACCCCAGGAAACTGCCGGTGGCTCCATCGGAGGCGGTCAGCTTTGCGGTCTGAGTCATGTTGGCCCAGCCCCCGGATGGTTCCACGAAAACGTAGACGGCGCCTTGGGCAACATTGCCGTTGACCACAGCCTGGGGAGCTCCGACCGCAACCGTGTTGCTGTTGATACTCACCGCAATCCCCAGATTGTCGGCGGGTTGCCCATCGAGAGCCGTTAGATCCGCTTCCACCCAAGGGTCGATCACCACTGGATAGCGGACCTTGGCATCGTTCACGTTCAGCAGGAGTTCCTGGCCACGCAGTTCCAGCCATGCTGAGAGTTCCTTGCCATCCGCGTCAGTGGCGTTCAGGCCGGAATAGCGAAACTTCGTGTTTCCAACGGCCGATATCAAATTCAAGCCGCGCCGGTTTTCATCCAGGGTAGCTGCGACATGGCCTGAAAAATCGAGCGCCAGGGTCAGGGGCTGGCCATTTGCCTTCATCGGATTATGATCGATGGTGAATCCCTGCTCCAGCCCTGCTGGGCCATTCACATACCACTCGGTCAAGGCGCCTCGCCGGTATTCGACTCGATTGTTGCTGGCAGTCGGATGGATCGCTTGACTCCTCTGCAGCATGGTTCCCCGGCCATAGCCGCGCAGGGTTAACCCCCAGTTGGAGGATCCGCTGTGCACCTGAATACCGGCCGAAGTGAAATCGACCGTGAGAGCCTGCTTCGAATTCGTAGCCGCATAACCGCCAAGCTCAGGCGCAGCCGTGTAGCCCGGAATCTCCCGTCCTAAGGCTGCTGAGATGCTGGCCTTGGCTGCTGGAGACAAACTACTCAGGGTCGTTTGTCGCGGCGAGGCATTGGCGACAACGCAGCATATCCAACATGTTATGAGAACAGCCTGCGCCTGAATGAACCGCATGTGGGAACCTCCTGAGTGCCTGGAACACGAGAGTTTGCGACTTACCGCTTGGGGGTAAAGCGGAGCTTAGTGCATCACATTATCGTCCGTAACATACATAGTGTCAACCGAAGTTTTCAGTAAAGTTTTGTAAATTCTCCGGTCGAGATGAAAGTTTTTTCTTAGATCTCGTGCGAAGCTTGCCCCTTGAGCCGAGCTGGGGGACAATTGACACTGAGTTCCCCGCCCGGCGACAATCTCTGCCTATGCGTGACCTCTGCTGCGTCGTTCTGCTGCTGTTCTGGGCCGTTGCTGGCTGCGCCCAGGCCAACACCTACTTGTTTGTATGGTCAGGCGACGATGCCAAGAAAAGCAGCGATTTCCTGGCGGTGCTGGACGCCGATCCGAAGTCTCCACACTACGGGCAGGCCGTAGCGTCGGTCGCCGTACCCGGCCCGACCGGCACGCCTCATCACACCGAACTGGAAATGCCGAAGGGCGGGTTGCTGCTGGCCAATGCGTTTGAGAGCGGGCGCACCATGCTCTTCGATTTGCGCGACCCGCTGCATCCGTCTCTGGTCACCTCGTTCGGCGATCTCGACGGATACATGCATCCGCACACCTACGTACGGCTGTCGAACGGCCATGTGCTCGCCGCATTTCAGTATCGCGGCGGACACGATCCCAAGGCGGATGGAGGCGGGCTTGTCGAGTTCGAGGAACGCGGACGCGTTATCCGCAGCAGCAGCGCGTCGGATCCTGCGGCGAAAGATGAACTCATCCGACCCTATAGCCTCGTCGTTGTCCCGGCGCTCGACCGCATTGTCAGCACGAATACTGCGATGCACGACAAAGACGGGGTTACCCGCACCGTGCAAGTGTGGAGGCTTTCGGACCTGAAACTGCTGCGGACCCTGGTGCTGCCACCGGGGCCGCGGCGCTCGGAGCAGCAATATCCCGGGGAACCGCATCTGCTCGCCGATGGCAAGACTGTGCTCGTCCACACGTTTGCGTGCGGCTTGTATCAACTGGAGGGTATTGAGACCGATCACCCCTCTGCTCGGCTCCTGAAGACGTTCGACGGAGATGAAGCGGATGTGCCTCTGCTCATCGGGCATTACTGGCTTCAAACCCTGCCCTCGGTGCATACCCTCGCCGCTTACGACATCTCCGACCTGACCCACATACGCGAGGTTTCGCGGGTCACCTTCGATGTCAAACAAAAGCCGCACTGGATTTCCGATGACCAGGATGGTCGCCGAATCGTGCTGAACTCGGACGAACATGGCGATCACCGCCTGTTCATCGTGAATTTCGATCCGCAAACCGGGGCCCTCGCGCTCGACGCGCGTTTCCGCGATGCGGGCAGCGACCAGCCCGGAGTCAGCATGGATGGCAAATCCTGGCCGCACGGCTTCCACGGTGATGCCTTCGCGCACGGAACGGTCTTTTCGCGCCC
>Ga0207068_1304_pt1 | contig 10193 bp, 10 predicted proteins | sample Alteio_BWMinCont_23_FD_153475 | JGI IMG/M metagenome (GOLD analysis project Ga0207068, IMG submission 153475) | Enriched cells from forest soil in Barre Woods Harvard Forest LTER site, Petersham, Massachusetts, United States -... | ecosystem: Environmental > Terrestrial > Soil > Temperate forest >... | reverse complement strand
TGTGCGGTCGGCCAGAGACCGCCGCGTGCGTTGCAGTTGGCTCAAGTCGTTCTGCAGGAACTGGTACTCATCTTTCGATCCGAAGGCTCCAGCGGACTCCACCACCGAAGCGAAGACTTCATAGAGCGCATCCAGATTGCGATAAAGCTTGAAAGTTGTGGATAGGCTTTCGGGAGCGCTCCGCAGCTGGGCGATGATTTCCGGCAATGCATTCTGCAAATTTCGCTGCATCGATTCCACATCGGCCTGGGTATCGCGCTTGGTGCCGGAATCGGTCTTCCAGCGTTCGATGCGCAGCCTGGAGAGATCGGCCTGGATCGCCTGGGAAGACTGCTCCGCCTGTGAGAGCAACAGATTCAGTTCGCTCACCGAGGCATAGGGCACCGGCGATGCGGCCGCTGGCGGTTGGGGAGCTGTGGCTTGTCCCATCGCAATCACTGGCAGCAGTAGAACAATTGAGATCGTTCCCGGTTTCATAAATGTATGGATGCTCCCAGCATACCGAGTTTTGAATTGTTCGTAAAACTGGATGGAACATGGTCGCGCCTGGCAACCGTAAACGCGGAAGGAGGAAATCGATCGCAAGAGCGATAGATCGGCTCGGTTTGACTATCGATGGCGGGTAGGCGAGAATTGGTTGAGCCGCTCGGTGTTCTAGTTCTGCGGGAGTGGCATCTGCAGTAGTGGGCCTGTGGCGCAGCTGGGAGCGCGCTTCCATGGCATGGAAGAGGTCGTCGGTTCGATCCCGACCAGGTCCACCAAAATTCCCGTCATGCCCGCCATTTATGTCTTACAAAGCGAAAGCAGCAAAAGGTTTTACATCGGCTGTGCCGAACAGCCGGAGGTCCGTCTGGCGGAACATCAACGCGGACAAACGATCTCAACCCGCAGCCGAGGACCTTGGACGCTGATGTATCAAGAGCGGTTCGATACCTTGTCTGAGGCGCGACGGCGCGAACGTCAGCTCAAGAGGCTGGAAGTCGCATCGCTCAATTCAGGAATTGATCAACTCTTCGGTGAAGAGGTGAGCGTCGCCCCGGCCTCGCCGGGAAGGTCGTCGGTTCGATCCCGACCAGGTCCACCATTTTCTTGCGGGCGGGTCCTTCGCTGCGCTCAGGATTTCGGCAGGAGGCTCCCGCTACGCTCACGCCTCCTAACCGCCTCAAGTTCGATCCCGACCAGGTCCACCAAATCCTTCAATTCCAGCGATACCCCCACTCTTAGAGTTGGTCGGATCATGAAACACCTTTGTACGCGAGGTTCACTTCGACAGACGAGACCGCAGGTCAGTACGGATGGATAGAGTTTCTTGCGGATTCGTCAGTGCGAATGATGCAAAGCACAGTGCCAGTACGAGGTGCTCCAACGAGGCACCAAAGTACTGCCAGAAAACGGCATGTGGGCCTGGATAATTTGCCGAAAACAGTAAGGTGAACATGTAGACCGCGCCGCAAATGCTTGCAGGACGCACCAGAATCCCAAGCACGAGCGAGATTCCAATCGCCAGTTCACCATAGGCCACCAGGAACGCGATCGGCTTAGCCTGGGGGAGGACAAAATTCTTAAGAACTGGGACCATGAACGGGTAGGCTCCGTCTTGAAGAAAGCGGTCGATCCAGTACTGAAAGCCACCGCCCAGCGTAAACTGTGTGCCAACAACTTTGTACTCGGCGAAGATAAGAAACAGGACACCAACCGCGATTCGAAGACCGGCAAGCGCTCTGGTGCTTGAAATTGCCACTCCGGGAGCTCCTTTCGAAAACGTGGGTGCCACAAACCCTGGCGCTTCGGTTTATTTCCCGCGCCCTGGCGGGGTCACATCGGCGACACCGTCGGCAACCATCAGGCTCCGTGTCGCCAGTTGGTACGCGATCACCATCCGGCGGCCATCGGGCGAAATGTGAAACGTCTCGATCCTCACGTCAGGAGAACCGGGAACTACCCCTTTAGCCGGTGCGCTCACAGGCGAAGGAAAATCCTTTCGCATGATGCTTCCACTCTCTCGTCGATACCCACAAACTCCATGGCGATGTAGGAAGTGCCGCCCTCGTTTCCCACGTCATAAATAGAAATAATGTTGGGATGGTTCAGCGCAGACGCATTTGTGTCGCGCTATTATAGTCCTCCGCAGCACCCTGCAACGGATGCTCTCATTACTGCCCGGTTATGTCGGAGGGTGTGACCCGATAATGCGCGAAAACCGCATGAACACTACGCCTCGATCCACGATGAGAACTGGCATGGTGGAGGTCGTCAGTTTGATCCCGACCGGGTCCACCAGATTCCTAACGCAAGGGTGGGTTGGCTATTACTTCTTCCTGGTTGGCTTGGGCTTTAACGTCTTGGCGTATTCGTAGCTGAATTCGAGATACTTCTGCAGCTCTTTCGTACTCTCCAACAACGGGTCGGGGACGGTCACATATTCTTTCATGACTGTGCCGTATGCCTCGAACAGCGTCGTCTTGTATCTTTTCAGAAACTCTTTTCGCTTGCCCTCCGGCAGCCGGATGGCTAGTGTGTCGGATTGATGCAGCAGGGTAAACATGTTGCCATTCAGGGAAGTATAGGGATTGGCAGCGCCCTTGCGCTCGATCTGGGGAATGGTTGCGATCAGCTTCTCATACAACGCGACTTTCGCAGCGGATGCAGTGCTCTTTTTCGGCGTGGCCACAGTCTGCCTCATGTTGAGATTGGGGAACGCTGGGTCTGAGCATACACTATCCGCAACGGGCGAAGTGATATGGAAGAATTGGGGTGGTGTACAATCGTTGCTGTTTTCGGAGTCAACCGGAGGTTGGTATTTGAGGTGCCCCGGGCTGTCCTAGAATGCAAATTTCTGCAAAAAAGATTCCCAACGTACAAGCCCGTCAAGTGCGCGCGCGGCCGAAGCAAACCCAATTGGACCAGCCGACCTCGCCCCTGGTTGGCGCCAGCGACGTCGCCGCGTGGATGGCGATCTTGCTGGCCACTGTTGTGGCTTACTGGCCCGCGCTCCACGGCGGCTTGCTTTGGGACGATACCTCCCACGTCACTTCCCCGGTGCTCCAATCCCTCCACGGTCTGTGGCGAATCTGGTTCAAGCTGGGCGCGACTCAGCAATACTATCCGCTCTTGCACAGCTCGTTCTGGATCGAGCACCGCTTGTGGGGCGACTCCGTGCTGGGCTACCATCTCGCCAACGTCACCGAACACGCGCTAGCAGCCTGTCTGCTCGTTCTCGTCGTCCGGCGTCTTGGGCTGCCGGGTGGGTGGCTGGCGGGCTTGATTTTTGCCCTGCATCCGGTGTGCGTGGAAGCGGTGGCCTGGATTTCGGAACAAAAGAGCACCCTGTCCGCAGTCTTCTATCTGTCTTCAGCGCTGACTTATCTGTATTTCGACCAGACCCGGCGCAGGTCGCAATATTTCGGGGCACTGGCGCTGTTCATCCTGGCCCTGCTCACCAAGACGGTGACCGCGACTCTGCCCGCCGCGCTGCTGGTGGTTTTCTGGTGGCAGCGTGGCCGTCTCGACTGGAAACGCGACGTTCGGCCGCTGCTGCCCTGGTTTGTGCTGGGTGCTTCCAGTGGCCTGTTCACGGCATGGGTTGAGAGGACTTTCATTGGCGCCGAGGGCGAGGATTTCAGGTTGACTCTACTTCAACGCGTGCTGCTGGCGGGCCGCGTCCTGTGCTTCTATGCCGGAAAGCTGGTGTGGCCGTCCAACCTGATATTTTCCTACCCGCGCTGGCAGCCCGATCCCACAGTCTGGTGGCAATATCTCTATCCGCTCGCCGTATTAGCCCTCGTGGGCGCTCTATGGGGATTAGTTCGCCGCCGTGGCCCGTTGGCCAGTTTCCTGCTCTTCGCCGGAACACTGTTTCCGGTACTCGGCTTCCTCAATGTTTATCCGTTCCGCTTCTCCTATGTCGCTGACCACTTCCAATACTTAGCGACATTGGGAATCATCGTGCCGGCCGCGTCGACGATGGCGCTTGGCATCCGGCGGATCCCGTCGGGAAAAGCAGCGAACGCCGCGCTATTGCTCGTAGTGCCGGCAGTTCTCGGGATATTGACGTGGCGGCAAAGTGGCATGTACCGCGACAACGAAACCCTGTTCCGGGTCACGCTGGAGCACAATCCCGGCGGTTGGTGGGCTCACCAAAACATGGGGTTTGTCTTGTCGCAAATGCCAGGCCGAATGCCGGACGCGATTGCCGAGTACCAGACCGCGCTGCGGATTAACCCCGACGACGCGGGACTCCACGATAGCCTGGGACGACTGTTGTCGAAGATACCGGGCCGGTCGGCAGACGCGATTGCCGAGTACCGGACCGCATTGCGGATTCAGCCACTCTATGCGCCAGCACACAATAACCTGGGAATTGCCCTGGTCGAAATACCGGACCGGCTGCCGGAAGCGATCGCCGAGTTCCAGGCAGCAGTGCGGCTTCAGCCGACTTATGTGCATGCGCACATGAATCTGGGCAACGCGCTATCGCAGGTTCCTGGCCGGTTGCCGGATGCCATCGCCGAATACCAGGCCGCTCTGCGACTTCAACCGGAGTATGTGCCGGCGCACATGAACTTGGCGGACGTGCTGTCGCAAACTCCGGACCGGCTGCCGGAGGCCATCGCCGAGTACCAGGCCGCCCTTCGGATCAAGCCCGACTACGCCAAAGCCCACAACAGCCTGGGATACGCCCTGGCCAAAATGCCAGGCCGGTTGCCGGACGCGATTGCCCAGTACCAGGCGGCTTTGCAACTTCAACCCGACTACGCAGAAGCTCACGACAACCTGGGGGACGCTCTGGTGCAGGTCCCGGGGCGGCTGGCAGATGCCGTCTCAGAGTACCAGGCAACCCTTCAGATACAACCTGACAACCCGGAAGCTCATAACGGTCTGGGATATGCCCTGTCGCAAATGCCGGGGAAGATGGAGGATGCGATTGCCGAGTTTCGCGCTGCGCTACTGGTGCAACCGGATTACCTGCAAGCGCGCATCAACCTGGGGAACGCACTGGCCCAAATGCCTGGCCGGCGACAGGAGGCTCTCGCGCAATATGAATTGGTGTTGCAAGCCAAGCCAGATCTTGAGAACGTCCGGCAATTGATCAAGGGGTTGCGAGACGGCAAGTAGATGGGTGGGCGAAAAGTTTGCAAAAATGAAACGGCGACCGCCGAGCGGTCGCCGTCTTGAAAACTGTAAGACCTAGATCGCCTGAACGTTCTCAGCCTGCCAGCCTTTGGGTCCCTTGGTTACTTCGAATTGCACCGTCTGGCCCTCTTGCAGGCTCTTGAAACCGCCGGCTTGAATCGCCGAAAAATGCACGAAAACATCTTCGCCCGACTGGCGGCTAATAAAGCCGTAGCCCTTGGCATCGTTAAACCACTTCACTGTTCCTTGTTCCATTTGAGTGTACTGTTGTTCCTTTTTTTGTATTTTACGTTGGAGGGAGTCGGAGGAAACTTGTGCAGGTTACTGGCTGTTGAAGCGAGAGCTGCTCACGACCGATTCGGTCTCACGTACAGCTCCATGTTACGCTGGCTGCTCGACATTAGCAAGCAGATTCGCCGCGAAGGTGATGTCAAGCTGCTTGTGTAAATAGCTTGAGGGTGCGGGTTTTCCATTCCAGGTTAAATCGCTGGAAGATGGAGTAAATGATTCGGTCCACGCTTTGAACGTTGACAAAGCAAACCATGGGGCGAGTGCGGCGGCGCACCTCGACGAAACAACGCTCAATGATGTTGGTGGTGCGTAGCTTCTTCCACAGGTGCCGGGGGAAGTGAAAAAACGAGAGCAGTTCCGGCAGATCGCGCTCCAGTCGACGCACCATAGGACCGTAATCGCGCTGCCAGCGACGACGGAAAGCACGAAAGGCGGCTTCGGCCTGGCGCCGACCCTCGGCCCCATAGATCGCCTGCGCTCCTTTCTTCACCTCGTCGTAGTCGCGCTTGCGCACCCGCTCCAGGATGTTCCGCATCTTGTGCACCCAGCAGCGTTGATGCAGCGCCCGCGGATAGACGGTAGGGATCGCCGCCGCCAGTCCGGGGCAACCGTCGGTGACGATCAGCAGCAGGTTCTGGCCTCGTAGTCCGCGCCGATAGAGATCGCCCAGCAGGCCTTCCCAAGCACTCTGGCTCTCCCCGTTACTCCGCAGGAAGGCAAGCAGTTGCCGGCTGCCGTCGCGCCGTACCCCGTAGGCCACCAGCATATGCACCCGCTGCCGGCCGCTCGGCCGCCGCACCCGCAGGCTCACTCCGTCCAGAAATAAGTACGCCCACTGGTCTTCCAGCCGTGCCTGATGGAACTGGCGTACCGCCTCGTCCAGGTCGCGCGTCAGTTGCGACACGGTTTGCGCGCTCACCACTTCCCCGGTCAGCACCCCCACCACCCGCCCCACCTGGCGCGTCGAGATCCCACGCAGAAAGGCTTCCCGAATCAGCAGGCAAACCTCCTCCGCCCGCCGCTGAAACTTGGCCATGACGGCGGGCAGAAACCCGCGCTTGCGGCTGCGCGCGATCCGCAACCGCAGCGTCCCAAAGCGGGTAACAAAATCCCGCAGGTAGTACCCGTTGCGGTGATCCTTCCGCTTCGCCGACCGGACGTAGCGCGCATCCCCCATGTAGCGGTCGCGTTGCTGTTCGCTCAGCCGCTCGAAAAACCGCTTCGCCGTGCGCTGGGCTTCGCCTTGCAGATCGCCCCAAAAACTGTCCTTCAGCTCCTCCACAAAATGTTGGAAATGCTCACTGATCGGTATAACCTTGGCCATGGGTGTAGGTCTCCTTTCGGAACGGCTTTAGCTTGTGAGGCCAAAGCCAACTTACACCCTCTCCCCTTTTACACAATCGAATTTACGTCACCCAGTTCGCTTCAACGGGATGCAGGCTATCCGCCAGATTGGTTCGAGGGAGGATTGGAGTCTGTGCAGATCTCACCCACGGTCAGAGCAGACGAGATCGTGCGACATGACAAATCTGAGATTCGGGGGATTCCGCGCGGTTGGTTTAAGTGGAATAGTCCGCGTTGATCCGGACGTACTCTTCGGTTAAGTCCGTAGTAGTAAACCCCGCCGCACCGGAACCGCGTCCGAGTCGCACCACAATCTCGCATCGGGGTTGAGAAAGGTTGGCATGAGCTCGAAGTGAGTCGAAGTGGCAACCCACGCCACCTCGGCAGACCATTTGCCCTTCGATGTAGATGCTCACTCGGTTCGGATCAACCGGAACTCCGCAGGCACCGATCGCCGCAAGAATGCGTCCCCAGTTCGGGTCCGCCCCCGCCCACGCAGTCTTTACTAGTAAAGAGTGAGCAATGGCACGGGCTACCCGCAGTGCCTCCTGGCGGTTTTGCGCCTGCTCGATCGACAGATGAATCACGTGGCGCACTCCCTCGCCGTCGGCGACGATCTGCCCGGCCAGAGACTGGCAGATGCCAAGTAGAGCATCGGAAAACTTCTTGGTTGCCAAAGAGCCTGTAAGTCGAACTCCACTCTTGCCTGAGGCTAGTAACAAAACCGTGTCGTTGGTGGACATGTCTCCATCCACCGACATGCAGTTGAACGTCTGATCGCTTGCCTCTCGCAAGTGATGCGCCAATTCTTTAGGGCTGGCCGCGATGTCAGTGAAGATGTACACCAGCATGGTCGCCATTTGCGGATGGATCATACCCGAGCCTTTGGCGATGCCCAGCAGACTGACCTTTGATTTTCCTGAACGGAATTGGGCCGATGCCAGCTTTCGCCGTGTGTCCGTCGTCATGATGGCTTGGGCGAACTGACCCATCGAGTCCTGGGTTGGTTCACAGCCTGCTGCTAGTTCCGGGACCTTCGCAGCAATTTTCTTTACCGGAAGCAGAACACCGATGATCCCGGTTGAGGATGGAAAAACTTCTTCCGGCTTTAGGCCCAGTGCGCCCGCGGTCTCGCGACAGATGCGCTCGCAGGCTTGCAGCCCTGGTTTTCCGGTGGCACAGTTTGCGTTTCCAGAATTGACGATGACCGCTCGCATCCGGCCGCGCATTTTCGCCAAGTGATCCCGTCCAATTTCCACCGGCGCGGCGACAACTCGATTTTTCGTGAAGAGAGCGGCGGCCGTGGTTCCAAGACATGCCTCGACCAACGCCAGATCAAGCCGTCCGCTGACTTTGATTCCCGCAGAAAGGGCCGAGAAACTGAACCCCTTCGGTAAGTAAATTGTGTTTTGGGGCTGGCCCGGTGCGCTCATGCCTGCAACTTCACCAGCCAACTTGTGGGCTCCGGCAAAATCGCGAACTTCGGCAATTCACCCCGCACCATCGCGACCTCATCACAATGATGAAATCTGGGACAGACCCAGCAGTCTTTGTGGATTTTGTCCGGCAGGTCTTCCCGTTGTGCCATCTCAAACCCAAGCCTGGCAAAAAAGTTGGGAGTGCGGGTAAACAGGCAGATGCAAGTGACCTTATGCTTTTTCGCTTCCGCCATCAATGCCTTCACCAAACGGCCGCCTCCGCCATTTCGCTGCCACCAGGGCGCGACCGTGATCGATCGAATCTCGGCAAGGTGCACACCATAAAGATGAAGCGCGCCACAACCGATGATGCGATTGTCATTCTCTAATACCACAAAATCGCGCACGTTCTCGCATATCTCGGCCAGGGTTCGAGGCAACAGAGTCCCGTCGCCGGAGTAGGCCGCGATCAGATCGTGAATCTGCTGCGCATCCGGCAGGATCGCCTTACGCGTTCGCATGAATATCCTCGAAGATAGACTCGATCCTCTGCTTAGCCTCAATCAGCGCCTGTCGAACCCTGCCGGGCGCTGTCCCTCCCGGCACATCGTGGATTGAGAGCACAGCGTTCAGGGTCAGGCAGTTGTAGAAATCCGGATCGAATGCTGAACTAATCGTGCGCAATTCGTCCAGCGAAAGATCCTGGAGTTCGCAATCTTTTTGCATGCACAATTGAACTGCCTTGCCGACTTGCTCGTGCGCCAACCGGGACGGCACGCCGCGCCCCACCAGGTAAGTGGCCGCTGCCCAAGCATTCATGAATCCCGATTGTGCCGCCTGCTGCATGCGCTCGAAGCCGAATTCGACCGCTTTCATCCAGCCAGTAACCAGCGGAAGCAAACCCAGCACGACTTCAGCGGCATCGAACAGCGGCTCCTGAGTTTCTTGCAGGTCCTTGTTATAGGCCAGGGGCAGACCCTTCATCGCGATCAGCAAGGTTGTCGCGCTTCCGATCACGCGTCCCGCTTTGCCTCGGGTCAATTCCAGCAAATCTGGGTTCTTCTTTTGCGGCATGGCGCTGCTGCCTGTCGAGTAGGCTTCCGGCAGATGGACAAAGCCGAATTCCTGGGAGGAGAAAATAATCATCTCTTCCGCCAACCGGCTCAAGTGCATGGCAATCAGCGACAGCGCATTCACAAACTCCAGAACGAAATCGCGATCGCTGGTGGCGTCGATGCTGTTGGTCGTAATTCCGTCGAACCCAAGATCAGCCGCCATGCCTCGACGATCCAGTTGCAGCGTGGCGCCGGCCACCGCCCCCGATCCCAGGGGGCAAAGATTCAGCCGTTTGCGGCAGTCGGCAAGCCGCTCCGCATCGCGCAAACACATTTCGACGTAAGCCAGCATCCAATGCGAAACTAACACCGGCTCCGCACGCTGCAAATGGGTATAGGCGGGCATGGCCGCACTGCCTGCTTCTTCAGCTCGAGCCAGCAAAACTCGCGCGAATTCCGCCAAATCAGCTCGCAGTTGATCGATTGCGCCTCTCGCGTACAAACGAAGGTCGGTCGCAATTTGCTCGTTGCGGCTGCGTCCGCTGTGCAGTTTGTATCCTACGTTGCCCACGAGCGCTACCAACTGCTTCTCAACGAAATGATGCACGTCTTCGGCTTCGTTATCCTCGAGAAATGCCGGAGACGTTGCCGCCAGTTCACCAATCCTGGCCAAACCTTGCAAAATGGTGATCAATTCAGCGGTCGATAACACTTCCGCATCTTTCAAAGCGCGGGCGTGAGCACCGCTCGCCGCGAGTTCTTGATCCAGCAGCCGGCGGTCAAACTCAAACGATCTTTGCCAGCGCTCGAACCCGGGATCGAGCGCCTGCCGGAAGCGCCCCGACCACATTTTCATTTCTCCACCTCGATGCGGGCACGAGCGCGGGAGCGCGACGGAAGCCCGAGGATGCGAATGAAACCTTCCGCATCCTGCTGGTTGTAGCTCTCGCCC
>Ga0207068_1072_pt2 | contig 10202 bp, 8 predicted proteins | sample Alteio_BWMinCont_23_FD_153475 | JGI IMG/M metagenome (GOLD analysis project Ga0207068, IMG submission 153475) | Enriched cells from forest soil in Barre Woods Harvard Forest LTER site, Petersham, Massachusetts, United States -... | ecosystem: Environmental > Terrestrial > Soil > Temperate forest >... | reverse complement strand
CCGCGCAGTAAAAAAACTTGAAAGGGATTTTTTTGTTTTAAAAGAGCAATAATCGCTTGAACCTCAACACCATAGTTTCTTGAACCAACATAATCACCGAGAAAAACAAAAATCGCCTTACCGTTAATAACAAATTTATCCGACAAGACACCTTTATCGCTCAAAAATTTGAGCGAATCGATTAAAGTATGAATATCACCCAACAAATTACCCCAGACGTAAATATCGGTACCGGGCTCAACAATTTTCTTCTGCGCATAAACGCCATCCGCCGTAGGAACACTGCCGGCCACCGTTAAAAGACTTTTTTGCTTAACTTCACTCAATGTTTGTGTCACTCCGCGAAGTATTTTAGAGTATGTTTGACGAGAAATTAAAGAATCAGTGCGCGCCGAAAGCATTTCGGGCAATTGGTGTACCGCATGATGCCATGAACGAAGAGACTCATAGAATACCGCTGTCTCCAGGACAGGGTGCGCAAGCTGCTCAAGCTGTTGATTCAACTGCACCAGATTCATCCCATAGCTCAACTGAATCGTGGTCAACACTATGACCAGCGTAGCTCTATACCACCACACAACCTGATAATACTTCATATTTTCACCTTACTTTTACCCATTCCTGAGGTATAAGATAATAAATAATTAAAAACTTCTAATCTTTTCTCCTATAAACCAAAATTTCCGGATAAATATCCCACACCCCACTCAAGGAGGGATAGGCTATCTTACCGGTACGAGCAGCTTCATCAATCAATTTTTCGCCATTAAGTACTGATTCAACGTTGTTATTACTGCAATAAAACCACTCATTGTTATATTTGATGATAGCAACAGCATGTCCGTCAGAAGCAGATTTAATAATCTTACCTCCAAGCGCCATTAATTCGTATGCAGGTGGTTTTTTAATATGAGAGCTGAAACCAAACCTCGACAAATCTAATATTACCGAGAATTGGGACAAGATAGATCCTTGAACAACAGTCTCATGAAGATTTACTGGTTGTTTCTTTTGATGTCTATATAATAATTTCTCAAATCCATTTTTTTTTGGATTAAATCGTGTTGTTGAAACAATCAGTACAAGAGGCCAATCAAATGACATTTTCCCCGAAAAAACATCGAGCCCTGTGGCTCGAGCTATCTGAATAGCAGCATAACCCTGATTGCTCTGCGCTTTAAAGAGAGCATCCAAGTTATTTTTAAATGCCTGTAATGACGCTCCCTCAAGAAGAAGATTCTGTTGTTTTTCATCTGCCGCAAATTGATTTTTACATTCTATACTATTCAAAACAATGCCAATATTACTTCGAAAATATTCACTTTTCTCTTTTGTGCAATCGATCAGTGCAGGATATTTTGTCAGCGCTTCATGCATTATTTCCACAACAAGATGCGCCCTGCCTATAATGGAGCAAGTGATTCCTACTCTTTGGTCTTTTTTGGTAAGCGCATCATGAATGATTTTTAATAACTTTTCTCGTTTTTCAGGAGAGCTACTACTATAATTATTTAGAAAATTTATCACGGCTTTGTAGATAGCAGCATTAACCCCGTCCTCTTGAGGGTTTAATAATCGAGGAGAAAATACTATCTCATCTGCAATACCAGGAACACAATAAATAGCTCGCCACAGCTGAAGAATTACATTGAGAAAACATGTTCCTTCTGTATTATTAATACCCTGTGGAACGGTAACACAATTCGATGGAGCGGCGGATACTTTTGATTTAAATGGTGAAAGCTCATAAGCACTGTCATTAACAATACGATCATCACTTCTCTGAATTTTGTATTTATTAATGTGCCACACTCCACACTGATAGGATTCTCCCTCATTAAGACAGATGCTCCGAAGGAGCGTAAAGGAAAACGAATTACTATCGTACAAGGCTGTTTCAATGTGCAAAAAACCCCTCGAATACAAAATACCAGACGGTGTAGACGTCAGCGTGATAATGGGCGGCGCTTTTTCAATCTTCAGAGCAGCCTTTAGAGTACTATAAGAATCAATCTTTACATTATTATGTAATACATCAACTATGGCATCATTTTCCTGTTGTGCATGTATCAGCGCGCTAATACTCAGAGTAAGAGGCAACCTCATTAAAAAAAACGCTAAAAGACATCCCATCCCTACACGCATTTCATTCAATAGTTGAGATACCGCTATCCCTTTAACATCCTTTGACTTAATAATTCCTTGCACAAACTGAGATCTAACCTCTCCTGCAAAAGATTCTGTTTGCGCTTCTATCATGGAGAAAACAACTAAAAAGTCAGGATTAATTCTTGTTGATTCGCCAAAACTTAACCCCGACTTTTGAGCGACATCATTCCACATCTGCTCGATATCTTTCTGGATATTTTTTTCAAAGCTTTTATCCACACGCGGTATAACGTGACTTGTAATAGATTGATAATGCGCCGGATCAGCAAAAAGCTTTTGTTGATCATATACATCAATGGCTCCGTAACAGAACTGTGCATACGATTGCTTATTTAAATCTGTATCGTTAATGCCAACATACAACACAACAGGAAGGCTTTCATAAAAAGCTGCAATATCAGCCTCTAAAGCAATCTTTTCTTGCGCAACTAATTGAAATCTTTCTGGTAGCGTCTCTATAAATCCCCCCGATACTTTATTCATTGCAAGCTGTTCTTGATAGCCGCGCAGTAAAAAAACTTGAAAGGGATTTTTTTGTTTTAAAAGAGCAATAATCGCTTGAACCTCAACACCATAGTTTCTTGAACCAACATAATCACCAAGAAAAATAAAAATTGCCTTGCCATTAATAACAAATTTATCTGATAAGATATCTTTATCATTCAAAAATTTGAGCGAATCGATTAAAGTATGAATATCACCCAACAGATTGCCCCACACGTAAATATCGGTGCCGGACTCAATAATTTTCTTCTGCGCATAAACGCCATCCGCAGTAGGAACACTACCCGCCACTGTTAAAAGACTTTTTTGCTTAACTTCACTCAATGTTTGTGTCACTCCGCGAAGTATTTTAGAGTATGTTTGGCGAGAAATTAAAGAAGCGGTGCGAGCCGAAAGCATTTCGGGCAATTGGTGTACCGCATGATGCCATGAACGAAGAGACTCATAGGATATCTCAACCTCCACGACAGGATGCACAAGATACTCAAGCTGTTGATTCAACTGTACCAGATCCATCCCATAACATGACTGAATTATGGTCAACATTATGGACAGAATAGCTCTATACCACCACACAACCTGACAATGCTTCATATCTCGCCCCTTCCTGATCTCTCTGAAACAAAAGGTAGTACAAATACTTTCATGAAAACAATATTAATAAGTAACACTCTTTTGATTGTCAACAAGCTGACTCATCAAGAAAAAATAGCTTATAATGAGAATATCCCCTTACAATAAGAAGGTTTTTATGTTTTCAGCCATATTTCAATCGCTTAAAAAGCTTTATACACAGTTTATCACCCCATTGCAGCAATTTTTTTGCAAAGAGCGCATTTCTCCCGAAGATCTTGAACAGCTCAAAATACTGCTCATTGAAGCGGATCTTGGTCATGCCATGACACAGCGCCTTATAGAAAAATTAAAACATCATCCTGATCTTTCAGGGCAAACTGCACGCTCAGTAATACAAACAGAACTGCTTTCCATCTTAAAGAGTGCGCCAACCCCCAATTACCACACAATGCCTATTGTTATGCTGGTAGGTATCAATGGAAGCGGTAAAACAACCTGCGCTGCAAAGCTTGCCTACCGGATGCAGCAAGAAAAAAAACGGCCACTCGTCATCGCCGCTGATACCTTTCGCGCAGCTGCAACTGAACAGCTTGTCGAATGGAGTAAGCGGTATCATTTCCCCGTCATAACCGGAAACCCACAACAGGATCCTTCTTCAGTTATTTTTAAAGGATGTACAGCATTTCAATCGAGCGAATATGACACGCTTATTATCGATACCGCGGGAAGACTACAAACCAAAAGCCATCTCATGGACGAACTTGCAAAGATGAGACGGGTCGTCGGAAAACAGTTTCCTCAAACGCCTATTATTACCCTTTTGACGCTTGATAGCATGTTGGGACAAAATTCATTACAACAAGCCCAACTTTTTCGAGAAAGCGCACTGATTGATGGGACTATTCTGACAAAAATGGATGGGACTGGCAAAGGGGGCATTGTTTTTACCCTCGCAGAACAGCTCAAACTTCCTGTATATTTCATCACCATGGGAGAAGGCATCGACAGCATACAACCATTTCATGCACACGATTTTGTTAATGCTTTAATGCAACCCTCATGAACGCATCCTTACTCATTGATTTAAACAACATTGTTGATCAATTAAATATTGTTTATCATGATCGGACACTAAGCACCACGCACGCCTGGTGGCTTATTGAAGCAGCAACCAAAACATCACGCACGTACTTAATGGGACATAATCAAAAAACTCTTAGCGATGAAGAAAAAAGATGGATTGATGAAGCGGTTGAAAAGATAACATGCCATCATAAACCCATTCAGTACATCATAGGGTCGGTACCTTTTCTCCACGTAACAATTTCCGTTGAACCACCCATTCTTATTCCCCGTCCCGAAACAGAAGCTTGGGTTGCTGATCTTATCGAGTTTCTTAAAAAATCATCCATATCACCTCAAACGATATTAGATCTTTGCACCGGAAGCGGTTGTATAGCGCTTGCTCTTGCTCACGCATTCCCCCGCAGTACGGTTGATGCCGTCGACATCGACAATCATGCATGTACATTAACGCAAAAAAATATTCTTAATAATCGGATCACGAACGTACGCTGCCTGCAAGGAGACCTCTTCTCACCCCTCGATTGTGCAGCACCATACAATCTTATTGTTGCAAATCCACCATACATACCATCTCCCCTGTACCACCAGCTTGATGCGTCGGTACGTTTATGGGAGGCTTATCATGCGCTGATCGGAGAAGTAGATGGCCTGAGTATTATTCGAAGAATTATCACGCAAGCGCCTCACTATTTACAACCTGGTGGATTATTGTGCATCGAAATCGATGCAACACAGGGTAAAATAGTCTATGATCTTTTTGAACAGGCTCATTTTTCTGACGTTACCATCGTATACGATGATCACCAACGTACCAGAATGGTATTTGGCACCTATCAAGGGAATTAATATGCGCATACACAAAGAGCTTCCTGAAGCGCTTCGTAAGCAAGTACTGCAATGGTATCATGTCTCGCTTTTGATCATGAGTATACTGCTCTTTTCACTAGCCGGTATACAGTGGTATACATGGTATGCTTATAAACAACTCAGACAAAAAATCGCCCATTATCAACATACTATGCTCACCACATCATCTCAACGACAGAAAATAACGCCCCATAAACGGTTCGAGTTGACGCGCTTATTTATCGAAGTGTGCAATCGTACTCCTACCGCAATTCAGCTCACTAAGCTGACTATTCAACCAACACGCCATATTACCTGCCATGGTACAACCACAGATCCTCACGCTCTCACAGAATTGATTACGCACCTCGCGTACATTGGATTTCCCCATCTTATTCGCATGAATACAACGCCATTAAAGCAAGCAATATCATTTGAAATATGCTGCGAAATTGCCGCACAAAAATCATCATAAATATGGCATACTTAAAGATGGGTCACCTTTCTTAAGGAATATCATTCATGAATATTATCCGCATACTTCCTGAGCATGAAGCACGTAAAATTGCCGCTGGCGAAGTTGTTGAGCGCCCTGCCAGCGTTGTTAAGGAATTAATTGAAAATGCACTTGATGCTCATGCAACTGAAATTTCATTGCATCTTATCAACGGAGGAAAATCGCGCATCGAGATTCGTGATAATGGATGCGGAATGTCACAAGAAGATGCTCGTTTATGTATTGCACATCATGCTACCAGTAAATTACAATCAATTGAACAGCTAACCACCATTAGTACATTTGGATTTCGCGGAGAGGCGCTGGCAAGTATTGCTTCTGTTAGTAAATTACACATTGTTACGCGCCAAAAACATGATGACGCAGGATTTCATATACACGTTGAAGCTGGCAATATTATTTCAGAAAAACCGATCGCAGCCAATATTGGCACTACTATCATTGTTGAAGATCTCTTTTTCAATGTTCCTGCACGAAAAAAATTTATGAAGCAGCGTGATACCGAATGGCGCGCTATTCAACAACTTACTCAAGCAATAGCACTCACCTTTCCTACACTTTCACTCAATGTTACGCATGATAATCAACCGATGCTTGTTACACAATCATGTGCCACGCTGTTCGAACGGTCACAACAGGTTTTTGGAAAAGATATCGCCCATCATCTCATTCCCGTGCCAAAACCATTAAAAAACACGCCAATTACTATAGAAGGTGTCATTTCCACACATCAATTCAGTCGCTATGATCGTCGTTATATGTTTTTTCACCATTAATAAAAGATGGGTTAAAAATCATATACTCGGCAAAGCACTGCTTTCGGGATATCACAATGTTCTTCCTGCAGGAAAGTTTCCCTGTGTCATACTTTCAATAACAATGCCGTGCGAAGAAGTCGATGTAAACATCCATCCTCGAAAAGAGGAGGTATTGTTACTTCATCCTCATATTTTGAGCAATCATATTGAAATGAATATCAATAGAGCATTGAACGATCATATTAGCAAACAGTTAGAAAAAGATGATTCGATGCCAACAATACAGTCGGCTTTTCGAGAACCAGCGCACCGATCAGAACCTTCGTCTTTTATTCAGCACGAAACAGTTAATCAGTATGAAAAAAACCGTTTGGTCAATATAACCACCAACAAGACTAAACCGTATCAATCATATTCACCACCACACCAATCAGTACCGCTATCTCGTGAATCTTCCATTGTTGATCTTCTTAATGAACAATTACCAGTACCGCAACCAACGCTGCAGCCATATCCTGATCAATCGCCTATTCCTGTTTTCCTAAAAACAGAAGAACTGACCCTTCAAGTAATACCCGAACAACAATCGTTTATTCAATCAAATATATTGCCCACATACCATATCATTGGTCAGTTTGCTGCGACGTATCTTCTTATTGAAGTGTCGCAGGGATTGCTGCTCATCGATCAACATGCAGCACATGAATGCATTATTTATCAAGATCTTGTTCAAAAAGAAACCCATCTTGTTATGACGAAGCTTCTTTTCCCTGAATTTATTACGCTTGCGCAGGAGGATCTTGAACGAATAACGCCCTATATTCCACTCTTGCCACAACTGGGCCTTGAAGCAGAATTATGGGGACAACAGAATATTATGATAACCGCTACCATTCCGCATCTCAAGGTAACTTCTGCTGCAGATATCATTTTTGAATTCCTCAAAGCCATCGATGCTACACTGAATCCTAACCTCACAGCTCTTTCAGATCATCTTTTGCATCACGTTCGAGCGCTTATTGCCTGTAAATCAGCTGTTAAAGCGGGTGACCAATTATCACTTGAAGCGCAGCATGAACTGGTGAAATCATATCTGGCAACCGAAGATCGCAGAACATGCCCTCATGGTCGTCCAACCAGTTGGCTCATCGGTTTACATGAATTTGAACGTAAATTTAAACGAGCAGGCTGATATTCTGAGTGCTTAAAGACCCATCAGCGATAAATTGTGCTGCAGTGATAATAACGCTTCGTCGTTTTTAAACACTTCAGGAAATTCTTCAGCAAAAACTTTACGAAGATCAAGTGGATCAGCAATCAAAAAATAGACCCAATCAGGAACGATAACATCGCCTATTTTGGTCTCAATCTCAAGTTTCGGTTTTACATTATTCTTCAAGTCTTCAAGAAAATCTGAAAGCTTCTTATTGAGTTGGCTTCGCCTTAACAAATCATCACTCATTATCAATTGAGCCGTTTGATATCCTTTATCGTCTAACATTTTTGCTATCGCTACCATATGATTATACCCTTCTGCTACGACAATCATTGATTGCTTGTACGTAGTAAACAATTGATCTATTGCCTTAATGGTATTATCATCAACCACTTTAGCGACTCCTGAAACTACTGCATGTCGTGAATCGGGATTATAAAAGTATGACAAACCAACTGGAACAAACTTACCCTCACTAAATGATCCGGCAATTTTCTTTCCTATTCCAGACATTGGCGAAACAAACGCTCGATATACTATATCACCATATTGCCACTCTTTTCCCATAGCTTTTCTTATAAAAGCGCTATATTTATGAATAATCTTGGGATGTATCATATATGTTGTAAATTCTTCAATATCAAAATTAGACCAATCTTCAACGACGAGTGAGCAATAGTTTATTAAATCGGCCAAATCAGCTTGCTGTTTTACCAGATTTGGCGTTATGCTTTGCAATATGTGCATCTGATCCCGAAATCGATTAAAGAACATTTCATTTGCCTTCGAAGGATCTCGTTCACCCTTATACTTGCTCAATTCTTCAACAATTTTATCTATTTCACGCCTTATTCCCTCATATATCTCGCTATCGCTTATTATGCTCGCGTGAACATCATATAGAAGGCATACAATCTTTTTAGTTTCCGCATGCTCCATTTTGCGGAACAGAAAAAAATCAGCTTGAAGTGATGTTGTTATACCAATGATTAGCATTATTACGAATTGTTGATGCAATGTTCCCATTTTTCCCCTTTAATACACCTTTATGTACAGATAATTCTGCTCTACACATAATGTATGAGAAAAACTTTATTGCCTGCAATATTTACGCAGATGAAGAACATGTCCTCATGGTCGCCCAACCGGTTGGCTTTATCGATTTGCATGAATTTGAACGTAAATTTAAACGAACAGGCTAATACTCTGAGTGCTTAAAGACCCATCAGCGATAAATTGTTCTGAAGCGATAGCAACGCATCTTCTTTAAATATTCCAGGAAATTCTTCAGCAAAAACTTTACGAAGATCAAGCGGATCGGCAACCAGAAAATACACCCAATCAGAGGCAATTCCACTAATGTTCTCCTCCTCATTAAGCTTTGGTTCTATATTATTCTTCAAGTCTTCAAGAAAATCTGAAAGCTTCTTATTGAGTTGACTTCTCCTTAACAAATCATCACTCATTATCAATTTCGTTGTTCGATATCCTTTATTTTCTAACATTTTTGCTATCGCTACAATATGATCATACCCCTCTGCTACGACAACTATAGATTGATTGTATTTGCCAAATAATTGATCTATTGCCTTAATGGAATTATTATCAACCGCTTCAGGGCCTCCCCCTGAAGCGGTTCCACCGCGCGGATCGGGGTTATAAAAATATTTTGAATCAATGGCAATAAATTCACCATAACTAAATGAACCAGCAATTCTCTTTCCTATTCCAAGCATAGGAGAGACATATTTTCGATAAATTATCTGACCGTACTCCGCATTTTTACCTGCTATTAGACCAAAATAACCATTAAGCTCTGTACTATTAAAATTTATTGCGATTATATAATTTTTAGCATTGAACCAATCTTCTATAATTAATGAACAATAATCTATCAGTCCCATTAAGTCTTTTTGCTGTTGCTGAAGGTGTGGCAAATAACCTTTTAATTGATCTGCCGTACTTTGTATTTTTTCTTCAAGTGGTAAAACTATATCTTGCATAAAGGTGGAGCTCAATTTGGCACTTGACAGCACATCGGTTATTGATTTCTTTATTTCACTATCCAGTTGAGCAACACGTTGAGCGTCACTTATTGCACTCGCGTGAACATCATACAAGAGACAAACAATCTTTTTTGTCGCCGGATGCTCCATCTTGCGGAACAGAAAAAAATCAGCTTGAAGTGATGTTGTTATACCAATGATTAGCATTATTACGAATTGTTGATGCAATGTTCCCATTTTTCCCCCTTAATACACCTTTATGTACAGATAATTCTGCTCTACACATAATGTATGAGAAAAACTTTATTGCCTGCAATATTTACGCAGATGAAGAACATGTCCTCATGGTCGCCCAACCGGTTGGCTTTATCGATTTGCATGAATTTGAACGTAAATTTAAACGAACAGGCTAATACTCTGAGTGCTTAAAGACCCATCAGCGATAAATTGTTCTGAAGCGATAGCAACGCATCTTCTTTAAATATTCCAGGAAATTCTTCAGCAAAAACTTTACGAAGATCAAG
>Ga0207068_1244_pt1 | contig 10204 bp, 13 predicted proteins | sample Alteio_BWMinCont_23_FD_153475 | JGI IMG/M metagenome (GOLD analysis project Ga0207068, IMG submission 153475) | Enriched cells from forest soil in Barre Woods Harvard Forest LTER site, Petersham, Massachusetts, United States -... | ecosystem: Environmental > Terrestrial > Soil > Temperate forest >... | reverse complement strand
TCCTACGCTTATATATTTCAATTCAGACGGTGAAATGATGCATCGTACCGCGGGGGGGTTGCCTGCCGATGTTTTTATACAGGAAGGCAAGACCGCACTTGATCCTCAAAATTGCTTTGTCGGTCGAATTAGGAGATTAAATGATGGAGAAAAAGATACCACTTTCCTTCTTGATCTTATCGGTTTAGCCAGGTATGCAGATGATAATGTTTTAGAAAAAGCCTTGAGTACCTATTGGACTGTAGTGCCTGAATCACAATTATCATCACGTTATAATTGGGAACGTTTTAAAGCATTTGACAATAGTATCAATTCATTAGAATACAAATATGTAAATGCACATAAAGATGAATTTGTAAGCAAATATACTGAAGATGAAGTAACTAAAACATTGCTTCAAAAAGCCGCAAACACCATGCAACATGCTATCGAAACCAGTGACGAAAAACTGATGAAAGAAGCAAAAGCGATCCTTGACAAATCAAATATGGATGATGTGATTAAATATGGTAATCAATCAGAAATGATGTTTTATAAAAGTACCGGCGATACAAAAACTTTCCGCAAGCTTGGATTAAAATATGTTAACAAGTATGCCAAAAATAATGCGGAAGAATTGAATTATATGGCTTTTCAGGAAGCAAATGGTGTTGATGATCCTGATCTTTTAAAGGATGCCGAAAAGTGGGCTGAGCAATCTATAAAGGTTAAGAAAGGATATGCCAATATGGATACTTACGCACATGTCCTCTATAGAGTTGGCAAAAAGAAGGAATCTGAACAAGTAGCGCTTGAAGCCATTGATCTAGCTCAAAAAGAAAACGCTGATTCCAGATCTACGAGAGAATTACTTTTACAGCTCAAAAGCGATAATAAATAAAAGTAATTTTATTTTTTTGATATTATAATTATTAGATATAACTTTCATCCAAAAACTTCATCAAAAAGGATTCTTTTCCCAAATCTCAGGGAAAGATTATTAACTGAAAGCATGTAATCGGGTATTTACCTGGTAACAAAAATTAGTACAAAGCTAAGGAAAATTGGATGAGAATAGTTCGATTTGGGTGAAGTGTGCTTTGGTTGAGTATCTAAAAGTATTAATTTGCGGTTCACTCATGGGCCACATATTTGGAACGACTAAATATGTAAATGATAGATGGTATTATACTAAATATAAATAAATATAATGTGATAAATTGAAGATTTGAAAGAGTACTAATAGTTATTGATTTAATTATATTTCTGAAATAAAGGCATAAATATAATATATAAAAGAAGGTTGGGATCATGAAATTAATTACTAAAAGGTATAAAAATGTTATTCCTCGTTTAAATAAACTTTTATTGATCTTAATAAAAATAAAAGAAATTATAACACTGTAAATCAATATTGTAAAACATATGTCCAAAAATGCTATTAAAGCTAGAATTGGATCATTTATAGTATGAATTTTTTGTAAAAAAAGCATCGATAATTTTCGAGAATTACAATGTAACTACCTCACCACCACTTTCTCTACAAAACTCTCTTCACCAACCTGGCACTTCACCAAATAAACCCCGGAAGAAAATCCATTCAATAATAATTTAACATCATTCTGTCCTGCTCCAACTGTCTTTTGCAGCATAGTTTGCCCAAAGATATTGGTTACTGAAATCTCTGCTTTGTCTGTATTTAGGTTACCGCTCAAATGCAAAAATAAATCACCACTTGTTGGATTTGGGTAAATGCTTAATCCATGATTTTCATATATTTGAACTATGCCAGAATTATGAATGGCATTAATGTAGTTCTTTTTAGTAAGGGAGCCTGAAGTTAAACCATTCGCGGTTAACCCTACAGTGTATAACCCAACAGCATTAAAAACAACTTTTGGGTTTTTACTTGTATCTGTTGTGCCACCAACGTATTTAAACGTAGAAGGGGTAATGTTCCATGCATATGTAAAAGCGCGTTTTGTGGTATCAATAAACTTTACGGTATCCTGGTTGATATATACATTGGTATCCGCTACATAAAAACCCGGGTGAACTGCATTTGGGTTTACAATATTCCTAAAACTGTCAGGATAATTTAATGTCATGGTTGAGCCTGTTGCTGGGTTATTTGTTACAACAGCTTCCATCACGGGTATCTGCTCATTGGTAGCCAGCCACTTATATTCTATTCTACTATTATCAATTGCCGTTCCTACCAGGCTATCGGTTTCTGTGACAACAGATTTTATCCTCAAGCAGTTGAAAGTCTTATAGGGTGTTTTTACAGTTCCCCAACCATCCACTGTATTTACCCTTTTCCCAATAATTGTAATGGTTAACCCAGCTATTAAAGTAGCAGATCCCGAATAAGTAGAACTATCAACATTACCATATTTTACCGGAAAATGGTAAATAACATCCGGAGTATTGAAAGGTATTGCAGTTGGTATATTCACTGTAGGAAGGGTAATGCCCATACCTGCCTGATAATATTCCGTGCTTGTTGTTTTAAAAAAGCTGTATGCACCTTTTAATGCTGCAATATTGAGATTGAGAGACAAATCGCCAAAAAAACTAAGTTGGTACAAACCGGTTGGCTTTGCATATTTATAAGTATCCTGGCTTGTAGGAGTTATTTTTGAAAAGTCCCAAGCTTGGTTTGCCCCTGCCACTGATACATCAATGCTGTCATTGCTTGAAGAATAAATAATATTTTCAGCCGATGAAGGTACGCTTGCGCTCGTTATAGTAACCTGTGCCTTGACTAAATTTGTGGTCAAAACTATAATGGATAATAGTAAAACCCTTAAGATGAGCTTGTTTTTCATTTTGATATTAACGTTAACAGTTTGTAAAGATATGAAGTTTTAAGGAAACTGCAAATAAGCCAATCCATCCAAAAAATACTTGCTATCATTTAACTTCCAGATAATACTTACTCGTAAATTCGTGCCAAATTTTAATTAATACCTCAATTCCGCAGCACTATGCAGGAACAAAGTGTTTTTTCTCAATACCTTCCCATCCTCATCCAGGGGGTTGTTGCAATAGGTTTCGTGGTTTTTGCAGTTGTAGCTTCGGCGCTTCTCGGCCCCAAAAGAACTACCAAGCACAAACTTGAAACTTTTGAATCAGGACTTGAAGCAGTCGGCAATGCCCGGATGCCTTTTTCAATCAAGTATTTTCTGACAGCCATTTTGTTTGTTTTGTTTGATGTGGAAGTAATATTTATGTACCCCTGGGCCGTGAATTTTAAGGACTTAGGGCTACAAGGTTTTGTATCAATGCTGGTATTTTTAGGTGTATTTTTAATGGGCTTCTTTTATATTGTGAAGAAAGGGGCGTTGAATTGGGAGTAAAAAAAAGAGTAAGTGGTAAGTAGTGAGAAGTAAGTGGTTATTATAGAATACTAAAAGAACCGTTTTAAGAAGATATTGTTATTTTGAAGGTTGTTCGAAACACAAACAACCAACAACTATCAACTAACAACTGAATTATTATGAGTGAAGTAAAAATAGAGAAAGCGCCTGAAGGATCAGAAGGTCCGGGTTATTTTCTCACTGCATTGGATAAAGTAGTCGGCATGGCCCGCGAAAACTCGCTATGGCCGTTGCCTTTTGCCACTTCTTGTTGCGGAATTGAATTTATGGCTACCATGGGCGCTCATTATGATTTGGCTCGATTTGGTTCAGAAAGAATGAGCTTTTCACCCCGTCAAGCCGATATGCTAATGGTAATGGGAACAATTGCTAAAAAAATGGGTCCCATTTTAAGGCATGTTTATGAGCAAATGGCCGAACCAAGATGGGTGATGGCAGTTGGCGCTTGTGCAAGCAGTGGTGGAATTTTTGATACGTATAGTGTATTGCAGGGTATTGATAAAGTGATTCCCGTTGATGTATATGTTCCGGGATGCCCACCAAGACCGGAGCAAATTATTGACGGCATTCTTAGAATACAGCATCTTGCAGAAACGGAATCCATTAAAAGACGATCAGGAGAATCTTATAAGAAACTTCTTGCAGGATATGGGATTGTTTAAGAAATTTTGAATTTGGCAAATGACCCAGTATGGGTGGTATAATTATAGAAGAAAGCCAAGAAATGATTGAAATACGACCCCAGAGGGGTCGAACAACGAAAATAATTAATAGTTAGATGGCTGAAGAAGAAGAAGAAACTACCATACAAGATGAAGTCGGTGAGCCTCAAGACCCAAAACTTAAGACTCAAAACTTAATTCTAAGCAAGTTAACTGCCCAATTCGGAGAGGATCTTATAAACGCTTATGAATCTTATGGCATGACCACAGTTGTGGTTAGTAAAAACCGCATATTTGATATCATGAAGTTTCTGAAGGAAGACCCGGAACTAAATTTCCATTTTTTAACGGATGAGTGCGGGGTACATTATCCAAATAACAAAGACCAGGAAATAGGGGTTGTATATCATCTTCACAATTTTATGACCAATAACCGATTACGGGTTGAAACATTTTTCTCTATTGAAAACCCGGTAATTGATTCTATGACTTCTCTTTGGTCAGCAGCGAACTGGATGGAGCGCGAAACTTATGATTTTTATGGGATCATTTTTGAAGGTCATCCTGATTTAAAAAGGATATTGAATGTGGATGATATGGATTACTTCCCGATGCGGAAGCAATATCCATTGGAAGATGCAACCCGCGAAGATAAAAACGATAAAATGTTTGGCAGGTAGATCTGCATAAATATATGATTGACGAAAAGACACGCGAACTCATACATAAAGAAGAGGATTTTTATACCCTCAATCTTGGCCCTACGCATCCTGCAACGCATGGTGTGTTTCAGAATATACTCCAGATGGATGGAGAAAGGATTCAAAGTGGTGAATCTACCATCGGATATATTCACAGGGCATTTGAAAAGATTGCGGAGCATAGACCTTATTACCAAATTACACCCCTTACTGATCGATTGAATTATTGTTCTTCTCCGATTAACAATATGGGCTGGCATATGACAGTTGAAAAACTCCTTGGTATCCAAACACCAAAGAGAGTTGATTACCTGAGGATTATCATTATGGAATTGGCCCGTATTGCCGATCATATTGTATGCAATAGTGTAATTGGAGTTGACACTGGGGCACTTTCCGGCTTTTTATATGTTTTCCAGGAACGTGAAAAAATATACGATATCTGGGAAGAAGTTTGTGGTGCAAGATTAACTACCAATATTGGAAGAATAGGCGGTTTTGAGCGTGATTTCAGTACTGTTACATTTAAGAAACTTAAAGACTTCATCGCAGGCTTTCCAAAGGTTTGGTCAGAATTTGAAAGACTATTGAATCGTAATAAGATATTTATGGATCGCACGGTTAATTGCGGTCCAATATCAGCTGAAAGGGCACTCAATTATGGATTTACAGGTCCAAATCTTAGAGCAACAGGTGTTGATTATGATGTTCGTATCGCAACTCCTTATTGTTCTTACCAGGATTTTGATTTTGAAATTCCGGTTGGGAGTAATGGAGATACTTATGACCGCTTTATGGTTCGTAATGCTGAAATATGGCAGAGCTTTAAAATAATAAAAGATGCTTTGGAGAATTTGCCTGAAGGTGATTTCAAGGCCAATGTACCTGAATTTTATCTTCCTCCAAAAGAAGAAGTATATAACAATATGGAAGCCCTTATCTATCACTTTAAAATAGTAATGGGTGAAGTTGAAGTGCCGAAAGGTGAAGTATATCATGCTGTGGAAGGTGGAAATGGTGAACTTGGTTTTTACCTGGTAAGCGATGGTGGCCGCGTTCCATACAGGTTACATTTCAGACGGCCTTGTTTCATATATTACCAGGCATATACAGAAATGGCTAAAGGGATTTTATTAAGTGATGCGATTATAACTCTAAGCTCTATGAATGTGATAGCGGGGGAGCTGGATGCGTAATCAATGTGATAATGAGGCAATGTGATAATGTGATAATTCAGAAAACAAAATATAACAGACGTGACAGCTATAGCAAATAGAGAGATAAAATTTTCAGGTGAACAATTAAGCAAAGTAGCTGAAATCATCGGCCGTTATCCTGATGGCAGAAGTAAATCTGCTATCCTTCCAATTCTTCACCTGGCACAAGAGGAGTTTGGTTGGTTGAGTGTTGAAGTGATGGATTATGTTGCAGGCATTCTTAAAATACAGCCAATTGAGGTATATGAAGTTGCTACATTCTATAGCATGTACCATATGAAGCCTGTAGGCAAGTATGTGATGGAGTTTTGTCATACAGGGCCATGCTGCCTGGTTGGCGCTGAAAAGATCATTAAATACATAGAAAACAAGTTGAATATAAAGACAGGCGAAACTACAACCGACGGACTTTTTACCTTAAAGACCGTTGAATGTCTTGCTTCTTGTGGCACTGCACCAATGATGCAGGTTGGAGAATACTATTACGAACATCTTACGGAAACTAAAGTGGATGAACTTATCGAGAAGTGGCGTGGAGAAGCTGTTAGCAAGCCTGAACATAAGGCCGGCCCAGGGACATTAGAGTCAATGATTAGTGTGAAGGCCGGTTCAGCACAACATTAATTAGCTGTTGGGATATATAGCCCTGGGAATCAGGGCCAAGTTCAAATTTTGTAAACCTTAGTCATTTAACTTCAAATTGGTTTACTTTTGAAATAAAATTATTATGCCTACAATAATCGAAAATCCTAAAGGTAAATCTGAAATAATTGATTATGGGAACAGGTTAGTAATTTCTATATTGCCAAAAAGAAACGTTTTTATTATAATAATTTCTTTATTTTGGATATTTTTATTCAATGTATTCCGATTTACATTTGATCCTTATTTGCTACATGCCATAGGTACATGGCCCATAAAAATTTTTTATTTAGTTGAAATATTTTTGATCATTGTGTTAAGCTGGACTCTTTGGGGTAAAGAAGTCTTAACAATTGAAAATAATTTTTTAAAGATTGAGAAAACTGTTTTTGGATTTGGCCCAAAAAGAGAATATAATTTGAGTAAGGTGATAAACTTAAGGCCATACTCTTCAATGTATTATGGCGTTATTAGTGTAAATCCTTTTAAATTTTGGGGGCTTTCAGGCGGAAAAATAATATTTGATTATGATACCAAAACAATTACTTGCGGCAACGCAATAGACACGCCGGAAGCTGGATTCATAGTTAATATTATTCTGGGATCAGGATACTACAAGGGTATATAGATAGGTTATCATGGAATCTTTAAAATATACCATCATAAAAAATGAAGATCAATATTTTAACTATTGCAATCAACTTGAGATGTTAACATCGTCAAATGTTGGAAAAGAGGATGAGATAGAACTGCTTATCTTATTAATAGAAAAATGGGACGAAGAGCATAGTACTTTAAGCGAATCTGACCCCATACAATCTTTGAAATATCTTATAGCTGAAAATAAATTAAAGGCGATTGAACTGGCACATATTCTTGGAGTTAGTAAAGGATTGGTTTCTGATATTCTTAATTATAAAAAAGGGCTATCAAAAGAAGTTATCAGATTACTTGCTTCCCATTTTAAAGTTTCTCAAGAGGCCTTTAATAAGCCCTACAAATTAAAATCGTCTTTAAATTCACATTTGCGAAATGCGAGTGTAATGAACACTAAGAAAGAAGTGAAAAATTGATTATCTTGGATCATGATACAAAAGCATCCTCAATATGGTAAATATCATATTCTTCTCCTTTTTTGATAATTGATATTATATCAAATCTTATTTCTTCATCAATTTTGTTTTGATATAAAAAGGCATCGACAGCCCGAATTATATGTTGCTTTTTTGTTTTGTTCACGGCATGCTCCGGCCATCCGAACCCTGTGCTGCTCCTTGTTTTTACTTCAACAAATATCCAGGTTTTGCCCTCGCGGGCAATGATATCAATTTCACATCCTTCTCCTTTCCAATTAATAAATGCAATTTCATAACCCTTATTCTTAAGGAATTCTACAGCCTGTTTTTCACCCGAAATACCCGTTTCGCGATTTTTCGCCATTATTGTGCTTAAAAAGAAAATTAAAGGCACTAAAGTACAGTTTCTTAAACCCAATAACTATTTTGCATAACTTTTATATAATTTCCAATCTATGCACCTACCTGTAGCTTTGATTTTCGGACCACTTACGGCTATTGTTGCATTAGCTATTTTGATCAGGTTATATTTTAAGAAATACATTAATAATCAGCAGTTTGTATTCCATTTCTTTGGCTCACTTATTTGTACCGTATTCGTTTTTTTTATGGGACAGTGGGCATTTATTAGTTTCTATTTTAGATGGATTTTTGCATTACTGTATATCACCGTTTTTATTTTAACAATTATTAAAAGAAGTAAAAATAAGGGAGGAAAAGGAGGATTAGGAAGTCCTTTTTATATTGTTGGGAGGCTTGTTTTTACATTTCTAATAGGTTTTATAGTATTCACTTATTTCTGTGCAAGGAATTATGATGGGCAAGCCATTAAGCTTAAGTTTCCTTTCCGCACCGGTAAATATTATGTAATGCAAGGCGGGGCAAACCGTGTTTCAAACCCCGCCCACCGCAATTATAGTATTTCAAAATATGGATTTGCTATGGATATTAGCAAGTTGTATGGTACAGGTAATCGGGCAAAGGGAATTATGCCCGAAAAATTAACAGATTATGCCATTTATGGAGATAGTGTGATTAGTCCCTGTTCCGGAAAAATAATGCTTGTTTGCGATACGGTACATAATAACCCACCGGGCAGCTTTAATATTAAAAATGTTCATGGTAATCATATTATTATTCAGTGTAAAGGATATAGGGTATTTTTGGCGCATTTTATTAAAGGTCACATATTTGTAAAGGAAGGTGACTTTGTGAAAACAGGAGATGTATTAGGCCTGGCCGGAAATTCTGGCTTTAGCGCTGAACCACATTTGCATTTAAACGTTTTCACAGATTATGATACGGAACAATATGATGAGGATGTAAATAAATCTGAAAGTCACAAGCGAAAAAGAGATTTTATTTATGATGATTTCAGATACAGCGGTATTTCAACTCCATTTACCCTTGACGGGAATTTTTATATCATGAATGACATTATTGAGAAATGAAAACCATTCGATAATGTGATAATTGGGGAATGTGATAATACTTTCCTAAATCCGCTACTTGAAAATTGGAAGTCGAATAATAAGAAATCTGAAATAATAGGAATATAATTTTGATAATTTTTGTATCAGCTAAATACCCATATAAACCTAATTAACACATGAGCTCATCATCACATTAACTAATTAAAACTATGAAAACACTATATCTCATGCGCCATGGCCACGCAGAAACGAAAGAAAAACAGCCTGATATTGAACGCAATCTTGATGATGAGGGAAGAGACGAGGTACAAACCACATCTGAAAAATTACTTAAAGCCGGGATTAATCCTTCTCTCATTATATCGAGCAATGCCAATAGGGCATATCAAACAGCTGAAATAGTAGCAAAAACCCTCGGATATAATGCAAAGAATATTGAAATCGAAAATAATGTCTATTACTCTGGTACTGAACCTTTGATTGATGTATTAGAAAATCAGGATGATAAATATCAGAGCATTCTAATTGCTGGACATAACCCATCCATTAGTGAACTTGCAAATCTTTTGAGCAAAGATAACCGTCATTCTTTACCAACAGCAGGAGTGGTTGCTTTCGAGTTACATGCAAACTCCTGGGATAGCTTTAGAGAGCATGAAATTAAACTAGTGGAACAATTAAACCCTTAACTGAAAGATTATAAGGCTATAATGGAAATTGGAATTCGAAGGCTATTTTACCTCAGCAAGTTTATTGTTAGCTGCTGGTCTACCTGCTGTATAATAAGCCCTTGTGTAATATTTGCAATTGAGGTTTGATACCATAATTCCCCGATAAGAATCGGCATGTATAAACATACCATCTTTTAAATATATGCCCACGTGAGAAATTCGTTTTCCATGAATGCGGAAAAATATAATATCACCGGTTTGCAATTCGGCCTTCTTCACTTTTTCGCTCATTTGGCTTAGCATATTACGTGCGGAATGAGTTAAATTAATGCCATAAACTTCCCTATATATCTTAGAAACGAAGCCACTGCAATCGGTTCCATTTCTAGTGCAACCGGCGTGTCTGTAAGGGGTTCCTAACCAATCTACCAGAGTTGACA
>Ga0207068_1303_pt1 | contig 10206 bp, 8 predicted proteins | sample Alteio_BWMinCont_23_FD_153475 | JGI IMG/M metagenome (GOLD analysis project Ga0207068, IMG submission 153475) | Enriched cells from forest soil in Barre Woods Harvard Forest LTER site, Petersham, Massachusetts, United States -... | ecosystem: Environmental > Terrestrial > Soil > Temperate forest >... | reverse complement strand
TGTAGCGCTAAGCCTGGGATTTTTACAAAGCCGCAATCTTTTCCAATTGTTGTTTTAACTTTGTCATCGTCGACTGTAAATCCGCCAACCGCGCCCGTTCTTTTTCTACAACATCACTCGGCGCACGATCTACAAAATTCGGATTTTGTAATTTAGCTTCAGCACGTTCTGCTTCACCGCTCAGTTTATTAATTTCACGCGAAAGACGATTCGATTCTTCTGTTTTATCAATTAAACCCGCCATCGGAATTAAAATTTCTAATTCAGCGACCAGCGCAATTGCCGATTCAGGGGGTGTTTCATTGGCAGCAAGCCAACGCACATCGCTTAATTTGGCGAGTGTCATTATGCAAGATTGATTTTGGGTAAATCGGGTATGATCTAATTCAGTGCCTTTATGCAATAACACTGAAAGTGGTTTACCTGGCGCAATATTCATTTCACTACGAATCGTGCGTATCGCAACGATGACATTTTTAACCCATTCCATTTCTGCTTCATCCGCATCATTTTTTAATGAGCTATCCAATTGCGGATAAGGTTGCAACATAATGGTTTTTGCCTGAATACCCATGAGCGGCGCAACACGCTGCCAAATTTCTTCTGTGATAAATGGCATAATGGGATGTAATAAACGCAATAATGTTTCTAACACCGTCATTAAAGTAAAACGCGTACCGCGAAGCTGTGCCTCGGTGCTCTCTGCCGACGTCAAAATAGGTTTCGATAATTCTAAATACCAATCGCAAAATTCATTCCACGTAAATTCATAAATAGTTTGCGACAACCAATCAAATCGATAACTTGAAAGTGCTTCATGCGCATCGTGTATGGTTTTTTGTAAGCGTGACAAAATCCAACGATCCGGCAGTGATAATTCACCGGGTCCTATTTCTTTATTTTCGGTATTCATTAATACATAACGCGTCGCATTCCAGATTTTATTACAAAAATTGCGATAACCTTCCAATCGACCTAAATCAAAACGAACTTCGCGGCCAAACGATGCAAGCGCACAAAACGTAAAACGCAATGCATCTGTACCGAAGGCTCCAATACCATCAGGAAATTCACTGCGAGTGGCTTTTTCAATTTTTTGCGCCATTGCAGGTTGCATCAGTCCATAGGTGCGTTTTTGTAATAAGTTTTCAAGTGAAATACCATCAATCAAATCCAGCGGATCTAATACATTCCCTTTTGATTTCGACATTTTTTGTCCGTGTGAATCACGGATAAGACCGGTGATAAATACTTCGCGGAAAGGGACTTTGCCTGTGAATTTCAAACCCATCATAATCATGCGGGCAACCCAAAAAAAGATAATATCGAAACCGGTGACCAATACACTGGTTGGATAAAATGCTTCAAGTTCTTTCGTTTGTGTTGGCCAGCCTAATGTAGAGAAAGGCCAGAGTGCAGCAGAAAACCAGGTATCCAATACATCAGTTTCTTGACGTAGTGCAATGTCAGGACTTAATTTATATCGTTGACGCACCGCATCTTCATCGTGGCCTACATAAATCGTATCTTGATTGTCATACCAAACAGGAATTCGATGTCCCCACCAGAGTTGACGGCTGATACACCAATCTTCAATATTGTTTAACCATTGGAAATAAGTTTTAGACCAGTTTTCTGGAATAAAACGGAGTTCACCATTCTCCACAGCTTGTATTGCGGGTTCAGCGAGCGGTTTCATGTTCATGAACCATTGTTGTGTGAGATAAGGTTCAATGATCACATCGGATTTTTCGCCGCGCGGTACTTTTAAAATATGCTTATCGATTTTTTCGATTAACCCTAAAAATTCTAAATCTTTGATAATTTGTGTCCGTGCATCGAAACGTTCTAAGCCTTGATATGCTGTCGGTGCGTTTTCATTAATATATGCACTCGGTGTAAAAATATTAATTGGCGTAAGTTGATGACGCTGACCAACTGCATAATCGTTAAAATCATGTGCTGGCGTGATTTTAACGCAGCCGCTGCCAAATTCTTTTTCTACATATTCATCAGCAATAATCGGAATGGTGCGGCCTGTCAGTGGTAATTGCACGTGTTGACCGATGAGATGCTGATAGCGTTCATCGTCAGGATGCACAGCTACTGCAACATCGCCTAACAGTGTTTCAGGGCGAGTGGTTGCAACCGTGATGTGTCCTTTATCTTTCACCAAAGGATAACGAATATGCCACAATTTGCCTTCTTCTTCCTGACTGACGACTTCCAAATCAGAAATGGCAGTCAATAATTTGGGATCCCAATTGACTAGACGTGTGCCGCGATAAATTAAATTTTCTTCATAAAGACGAATAAATACTTCACGTACCGCATAAGAAAGTTCATCATCGAGCGTGAAGCGTTCACGTGACCAATCCATGGATGTACCTAAACGGCGTGCTTGACGTGTAATCGTGTCGCCGGATTCTTTTTTCCATTCCCATACTTTTTCTACAAATGCATCACGTCCAAGATCGTGACGTGTTTTACCTTCCAGCATTAATTTGCGTTCTACAACCATTTGCGTGGCGATCCCAGCGTGATCGGTGCCGGGCTGCCAAAGCGTGTTATCGCCTTGCATGCGATGATAACGGATGAGAATGTCCATCAACGTGTGTTGAAATCCGTGTCCCATGTGTAAACTGCCAGTGACATTCGGTGGCGGCAACATGATGCAATACGGTTTACCTTGAAATTGAGGTGCAAAATACGAATTTTTTTCCCAAGTTTCATAGCAGTGTTGTTCGATGGATTGTGGGTTATATGTTTTTTCCATGGCGTATTCTTTATTCTATTGTTTGTAATTGATGTGTGTTTATTTCAAAACCGGTGGTGCGATAAAATCGATAACGTTCGCGGCCAGCTGTTTTTGCGTTTTCATCATCCGCAATAATTTCAATGATGCGTTTGAATTGTGTGTGACACGTTGGTATCTGTTGACCTAAATTAATTAAAACATCGCGATGTTGTTCGGGCGTTGCATTAATACCAATTTGAATTGGGGGTGTGGGTTCTGGTCCTTCACCATACAAATTGTGCGGCAAAAAACTATCGTCTCGATACGTCCACAACATTTCATCCAGTTGATGTGCGATGGTTTCTTCTTCAGTGTGGATATAAATTCGATGTCGTTGTTTGTAGGCTTTTTCAATAAGACGACAAACAAATAACATCGTTGCCTGTGGGCTCGATTCCGGAAGAATGTAAAAGTCGATTTTAGTCATTTTTATTTTTCAGCTCGATTTAATAAAAACTGCGTCAACAACGGCACTGGACGTCCGGTTGCAGCGCGGTCATTACCAAACATCATAGCAGCCGTGCCCGCAACATCAAGATGCGCCCAATGAAACTTTTTAGCAAATCGAGATAAAAAACAACCTGCGGTAATGACGCCAGCTGCACGACCGCCTACATTTGACATATCAGCGAAGGGGCTTTTCAATTGTTCTTGATATTCTTCCCATAACGGCATTTGCCAGACACGATCATGACTTTCAATGCCAGCTTCAACTAATTCATCGGCGAGTGCTTGATGATTTGAGACTAGACCTGTGGCGTGATGTCCTAATGCAATGACGACTGCACCGGTCAGTGTGGCAATATCAATCACCACATCGGGTTTGTAGCGTTCGGCGTAAGTTAATGCATCACATAATACGAGCCGACCTTCAGCGTCTGTATTCATGATTTCAATGGTTTGACCTGACATGCTGGTGACAATGTCTTCAGGTCGCGTTGCTGTGCCGCTCGGCATGTTTTCTGCAGTCGCTAAAATACCGACCACATGAATTGGAAGTTTTAATTCAGCAATGGTTTTGAGCGTGCCAAGTACCGTCGCAGCGCCGCACATATCGTATTTCATGCCAATCATGCCATCGGCGGGTTTCAGTGATAAACCACCGGTATCAAAGGTAATCCCTTTGCCAACCAAAACAATCGGTGCTTTTTTCTTAGAGGTGCCTTTGTATTCCAGACAAATCAATTTGGCATCTTCTGCGCTGCCTTTGGAAACGGCCAGAAATGCGCCCATGCCTAATCGTTCCATATCTCGTTCTTCAAGAACAGTGGTCTTAATAGATTTATATTTTTTAGCTAGTAATTTGGCTTTTTTAGCTAAATAAGTTGGATTACAGATATTGCTGGGGGTGTTAGCCAAATCTTTTGTGAGGGTGACACCTTTTACAATGGCAAGAGCGATGTGGATGGCTTCTTTCGCCGATGACATGTCTTTTTTCTGAGATAAATGCAGGGTGATTTGTGCTATTTCATGCTGAGAGTCCTTGCTGCTCTTATATTCAGTAAATTGATAAAGGGCGTCAAACGACGTTTCCACAATATGCTTCACTTTCCATGCCGTATCATACTTACTGACGTTAAGTTCGGTTAGGGCTAATAAAGGCGTGCTGACTTTGGCCACATGGAGTGCTTTTATACTGCTGAAAATGATTTTACGAAAATCGCGCGCATTTCGTTCAGCCTCTTTCTTGCCGCAGCCGACGAGCAATACTCGTTCATTTGATACATTAGGAACATGATGTAATAAGAGCGTTTGACCGTATTTTCCTTGTATTTCGCCTTTCTTCACAATCTTAGTGATAAAGCCTAGGCTCATATCATCCAACTTTTTAGCGGCAGAGGTCAGGTGGTTGTTTTCATAGATTCCAACCACTAGACAGTCATTCGCCTGTTTTTCAAGCGGGCCGTCTTCAACTTTGAATTTCATGTTAGCTCCTGAGGCGTGAGTTCGATATAATGAGCAGATTTTATAAGAATGTGGCTGTATACGAAAGCACTAATGATTATTTCTCGCTATCTGGCAAAAGAAGTCTTTGGCACACTGCTTGCGGTGACGTTTGTATTGTTGTTGATTTTAATCAGCCAGCAATGGGTGCGCTATTTAAGCTTTGCGGCATCCGGCAAAATCCCTGCCGACATACTCTTGCAAATCGCAGGATTTGAAATACCTAATTTGCTTGCGATACTGCTGCCATTGGGCTTATTTTTGGGCATTATTTTAAGCTATGGGCGGCTTTACGCAGACAATGAATTGCGGGTCTTGCATGCCTGCGGCTTGAGTATCGAGCGATTGACGGCCATCACGTGTTTGATTGCTTTTCTGACCAGTATGGTGGTCTTGGTCCTGATGTTATGGATCAATCCATCCATTGCAGCGGACCAACAAAAATTATTACAAAATAATTCCGTCGATAATTTGCTTGGCACATTGATACCTGGACGTTTTCAAGTGAGCAGTGATGGCAAGCGTGTGGTGTATGTTGAAAAAATCTCACGCGATCATCGTCAGGCGAATAATGTGTTTGTTGCACAACAAGGAAAAAATACATCGGATGATATAGGTACACCCTGGGTCGTGTTGTCAGCGAGAGCAGGCCATCAAATGGTTGATCCAAAAACAAAGCAACCGTTTATTGTGACGGACGATGGGTATCGTTATGAAGGTATTCCAGGACAAAATAATTATAAAATTATTCAGTTTAAGCGTTACGCAGTCTACATTCCCAATGCGTCTCTCACCAATCAACGACAAGTTCAGGAAGCGATTCCAACCCATCAACTTCTCAAAAATGCTAAAAATCCAGAGTATGTGTCTGAATTGCAATGGCGTATCTCCATTCCAATTTCTGCCTTTATTTTAGCGTTGTTAGCGATTCCTTTAAGCCAGGTTAAGCCGCGTCAGAGTCGTTATGCGATATTATTACCCGCTATTTTAATGTATGTCATTTACATGAATTTACTCTTTGCTGGACGTAGTTTGCTCGAACAAAAAATCCTATACACAGACCTGGGATTATGGTGGGTTCATTTGATTATATTGGTCTTGGTCATTATAACTTGGCGAGTGCGCAGAACATGATTGCGATACTTCATCGATACATTGCCAAAACAGTTATTTTAGCAACGTTAGTTGTGTTGCTGGTTGTGGCAGGGCTTTCCTATTTTATTAATTTATTAGGTGAGCTGCGTGATATTGGGGTGGGTGATTACGGTTTGATGCAAGCTGCGATGCATTCTCTGCTTGAGCTTCCGTATCATGTTTATATGTTTTTTCCGATGCTCATGTTGCTAGGTGGATTGTTGGGATTAAGCATATTAGGCTCAAATCATGAGTTGATTGTCATGCGTGCCTCAGGCGTGCCGATTCGTCATATCATGTACTCAGTGTTGAGCGCAGCTATCTTTTTAACATTGGGCGGTATGTTTGTTGGCGAAGTCATTGCACCGCACATGCATTATCTGGCTAATACTCATAAATCGACAGAGACGAGTGGTGGTCAAGCTGTTGCGACTGCGTCGGGTTTGTGGATTCATGAAAACAACAGCTTTGTGCATATTGATCGTGTGATGCCGCACCAACATTTGGAAGGCGTTACGCGTTATCAATTTGATAATCAGCATCGAATGACCGCATCGTATTTTGTAAAAACAATGGATTTTCAAAATGGACATTGGCAGTTGCATGATGGTGTCAAAACATCATTGGATATTGACCATGTTAACAGCCAAAAATTAAAAGATACCACATGGGATTTAGCCATTAATCCCAATTTGTTAAACATGGGTTTAATTGCACCTGAAGAAATGCCGTTAAATCAAATAGTCATTTTTACGCGTCATTTAGTGAAAAATGGGTTGCAGGCTTCGGAGTTTCAATTTTCATTTTGGAAGCGAGTGTTACTACCGCTCACTGTTCTGGTGATGTTATTTCTAGCGATTCCATTTGTGTTTACTGCACCTCGTGCTTTGAATATCGGACGGCAAATGGCATTGGGTATTTTGACGGGGTTTGTGTTTTATATTTTGTCTTCGTTGCTAGGGCAGGTGAGTGTGATTTATCAATTATCGCCGTTTTTAGCGGCTTTATTTCCGATTTTGTTGTTTGCTGTTTTTGGGGTTGTGTTAATGCGGAGAGTGAGGGATTGAGATGACCCTTCGAGACGCGCTTCGCACTCCTCGAAGGGCGCGTCTCGAAGGGCACTTACTTTTTAAGCGCCTTCATCACTTGATCAACATCGTTTTCAATCAGGTGCTCGATTTCCGACTCTTGTTCTGGAAAACCTTCAGATTCAACAATCAATGTAGCGATTTCTTCATACAAAGCATCGCGCTCACGATGTTGTTTTTCCAAAAAGCTCTTCATATCATCGACTGGAAGCGCTGAAACTCGACCATGTTTCATGCGACCCAGTTGAGTCGGAATGGAGACTTTCAAGTAAACAACAAATTCAGACGATAACAATTTTCGACATTGTTCGCTTGAGATGGCGCACTCTTCCAATAGAACGACAACATTATTTTTTCCGATATTATGCGTAATGATATCTGCTTGAGTGCGATTAAATGCGGCTTCGCCTGCCTCACCGAGAATGTCTCGTGTCAGTCGGCCAAGGTAACGTTCAATACTTGGATTTGCATCAACGATTTCCCATCCTAATTTTTTTGCCAAGGCTTCAGCAAATATAAACTTGCCTGCGCCCATGTGACCGATGACGAAGATACGTTTAGTCATTGTTTTATATCCTATTGTGATCTGAGTATTATAACTTAAATGAAGTCATCTTTACCTTCAAGTTTTTTCAAGTTTTTTCCTTGACGCTCTATATGTAATGGTGTAGCATTACAACATGATAAATTATGAGGAAGATTTTTATGCAATACTTTAATAAAAAAATAGCTATACTTATTATAAACTTGTTACTCATTCAATCTTGTTTTTCAGCGCCTGTCACCATTGGCATCATTGAACCTCTAGAACATAAAGCCATGGATGAAATTGTAGATGGATTCACTAAAACGCTAAATGAGCAGTATCATCAACCGGTGGTTATCAAAATTGAAAATGCGCAAAATGATGTAAATTTACAAAGAGCGATTATTCAAAAATTGCGTGATACTAAATACACCATGATAGTGCCTATTGGTGTTGGCGCGACGCAAATGACATTGGCTATGGTTCATAATCAAAACATCATCAGCTTGGCATCTGATTTATCTGACCAAGATCGAAAAAAATTATCGCACTGTCAGGTTGCGGTTGTGCATGATGAAATATCAAGTCAACAATTATTGTCATTTATTCATGATGCGTATCCTAAGATAACCGAATTGACTTTAATCCATAGTTCGGCAGATAAAGTATTTCCAGAAGTGAAAGAAACAATCGCCGCAGGAAAAACCTTAAACATCACTGTTCATCCTATTATGGTGTCATCATTGCCAGAGCTTTATAGCGCAACGGAAGCTTTGCCCACAAATTCTCAAGGTATTTTTATTTTAAAAGATAGTTTGATTGTGAGTGGCATCGGCACATTAGAAAAAGCCGCAGAAAAACATCATATTCCACTCATTACATCGGATGAAGGATCTGTTGAAAATGGCGCTGGCTTTGCGTTAGGTGTGCATGAGCGTGAAATTGGTGTGCAGGGCGCTAAGCTCGCTGCAGCTGTTTTGCAAGGGAAGTCTGCGTGTGATTTACCTATCGTCAGCATGAATAATTTGACTGTATTTGTAAATAAACAAGCCGCGCAACAAGAAGGGCAGGATACTAAAAAAATAATGGAAGCGGCAAGTAAATTACATTACCAAGTCGAGTTTGTTCAGCAAAATAAGGCGTGATTATGTTTGATTTAATTTTTGCAGTCATTACACAATCGTTAACTTTCTTGCCGCTAGCGCTCGCTATCAGTATCAGTTATTCGATATTGCGTGCAACGGATATGACATTGGACGGAAGTTTTGTGTTGGGTGCTGGTGTGTTTGCGCTGTTAGTCACGCTGGGTTTTTCACCTTACTTTGCTGGATTCGCTGCCTTGTTTGCAGGCAGCTTATCGGGTGTGATGGTTGCTTCTATCCAGCGCGGCGGTCGTGTTGATCCTTTATTAGCAGGTGTTCTCGCTACTTTTATTTTAACCAGCGTAAACCTGATTATTATGGGTCGACCCAATATTAATTTATTATCGCAACATACATTAGTGTCTGATGCATTTGCTAAAAGTGATTTAAAGGGTTGGCTGTTAATTGCGATCTATTCATCCATTATTTGTATCGCAAGTTGCGTACTGATACGCACACGGTTTGGTTTATTGCTGCGTGCGCTTGGGGATAATGCCAGTTTGTTAAAGCGATTGGGTGCTCCAATTGAACTCTATCGTGTTGCTGGTTTTGCTTTTACGAATATGTTAGCTGCGGCTTCAGGGATGTTAACCGCGCAAACGGTTGGTTATGCGGACATTAGTATGGGATTTGGCATGACGCTGACTGGTATTGGCGCAATTCTTTTAGGTCAACAAATTATTCGCGTTATTCTCAAGAAATCAATCCATCGCATTTTCTTGGAATTTACTGCGTGTTTGATCGGTGTCATTTTATATTTTTTTGCAATTAATTCATTGCTTCGTTTGGATATTAATCCTGTTTATCTAAAAATGATTCTTGGCTGTATTTTGATTTTGTTTTTACGCTCAGCTTCATCACCATTGAGGACTGCGTCATGACATCGCCTCTATTTCATTTGTCGAACGTATCATTAACTATTCCTGGGATAAATAAGCGTGTTCTGTCTGATATTTCGTTTGAAATTCAATCGGGCGATTTTATTATTTTATTAGGCAGTAATGGATCTGGCAAAAGTACATTGCTTAAGCTTTTAAATGGAAGTTTAGAATGTAGTGCTGGGCAACTTTTATATGAAAATAATCCAATAACAGATTACTCATCTCAATCATTATCAACACGCTTTAAAACACTGACACAAAATTGTAATGAATCATTGTTTCCATCGTTAACCCTATTCGAAAATTATTTACTGGTAAAGCAACACTATCAATCAGGTGTTTTTTCAATGAAAGAAAAGCTGGATCGTGAATTTTTGTCGGATTATTTATCGGCTTTTAATCCTAAATTAGCAATGAATCTCAATCAGTCTGTTGAAAAATTATCAGGCGGTGAGAAACAGGCGTTAGCGTTATCTTTAGTTATGCTTTATCCGCCTAGCTGTTTATTATTAGATGAGCATACCAGTGCTTTAGATCCAAAAACGGCTGAGCATCTCATGTTATTAACAGCAGAGCTTATTCAGAAACATAAAATAACCTGTGTGTTAACGACGCATGATTTATCTATCGCAGAGCATTATGGGAATAAAATTATTTCGTTGAAAAATGGGCAATTGTTCAAAAATTTTGATAA
>Ga0207068_1300_pt1 | contig 10256 bp, 11 predicted proteins | sample Alteio_BWMinCont_23_FD_153475 | JGI IMG/M metagenome (GOLD analysis project Ga0207068, IMG submission 153475) | Enriched cells from forest soil in Barre Woods Harvard Forest LTER site, Petersham, Massachusetts, United States -... | ecosystem: Environmental > Terrestrial > Soil > Temperate forest >... | reverse complement strand
TCTCAATAAATGCCTTGTTGAAACCTCGGATATTATCTAAAAAAAGGATCATATTTGTTTGTCGTTGGGTCAAAAGTAAAGATAATTTGGGTAATGAGTGGGTTTATAGATCAATTTCGTTTTTTTTCCTAATAAACAATTTCTACAAAGGAGTTTGATAATTTCCTAATTTGCGCTAATTCAAAACTAATTCACATGTTTACCAAAATAGAACACATCGGCATAGCCGTTAAAGATCTGCAAGCAGCCAATAAAATGTTTGGCGCATTGTCTGAAATCGGCCTTTTAAAAATGGAGCAGGTAGAAAGTGAGGGGGTAGTTGTATCTTTCTTTAAAGTTGGGGAAACCAAGATAGAATTCCTGCAATCAGTGGATGAAAACGGGCCTATCGCTAAGTTTATAGAAAAGAATGGGGAAGGCATCCATCATATAGCCTTTGAAGTGGAGGACATTGATAAAGAGATGAAAAGGTTGACTGAATCGGGCTTTGAGCTACTAAGAACCGAAAAAAAAGAGGGCGCTGACAACAAGTATATATGTTTTCTGCACCCCCGTTCTACAAATAGTGTCCTAACTGAACTCTGCCAGGATAAATCTTAATTCTACCTAATCTTACACTTGAAATCAAGATAAGTTCAGGAGACAGGTTGATTAATGGAAATGTTCTTCGTGATGCGAGTGTTCCAGTATTATTTCGACACTTGAAGGATTTGGTTCATAACTTAATGAATCCAAACTACCAACCACCTGTAACAGTGAATGGTATTCCTTATTAAGCTCTGGGCTGGTTTCTAAGGCTTTTTGGATATTAAATTTTTCCTTTTCAGTCAATTCGTCATAAATAAAAAGGATTAAGTCGTCTTGGGTGTATTTATTGGGCATAGGCCATGTTTATTTATACAGGGATAACGCACCTTATTGCACAATATTTTGCTAAAGGCAAAAAAAATGTTAAATATTTTCTAAAACCTTACAATTACGATTTAAACTAGGGTTAATATTCTAAAATTATTTCCAGGCACCCAATAATCTCCTCAATAATATGATCTGCCCGGCATGATGGCTGTTATGATTGGCGATCAACATGGCTTCACGAATGAGGTTTTGCCCCTCACCCCAAGGGAAAGGAGTATAAAGATCAACATCCGGTGCTTCAAGAATTGCGATAAACTCATCAAGGTCAGAGAATATACCTTTTACTGAGTTATCCCATTCTTTATCATTCTTTGGTTCGGTATGTTTCGGCCAATAATCTTCAGGCCATTTTATTTCTTTATAGTCAGGGTTTCTCGAAAAATCCAGGATATCCCATTGTGCTATTCGAATATGTTCTACCAGTTGCCAAAGGCTATAAGGAACATTTTCAACTGTTTTTCCTCTCAAATTTGGCGGAATATTAGCAATGCAATCTTCCAGTTTAGCGAAAGCTTGCCCGCCTCTTAGAAATTTTACTAAATATTTTACGGTCTCTTTGTCGTGGGATGTGCTCATGATATTTTTCACTTTAAATTTGACAGAGCAATGATAGGGATTTTGTTTCATTAATTTATTTCCCGGTACTTCCAAATCCACCTTCCCCCCTTCCCGATTGATTTAGGGAATCAACCTGGGTCCATTCAACCGTTTCGTGCTTAGAAACAATCATCTGGGCAATTCTTGTTCCGTCTTCAATGGTTACATGTTCTGAGGATAAATTTACTAAAAGAACCTTTATTTCTCCCCGATAATCCGCATCAATTGTTCCTGGAGTGTTTAAACAAGTTATCCCTTGTTTAAAAGCCAGTCCGCTTCTTGGACGGATTTGAGCTTCATGCCCGATCGGTATTTCAACAAATAATCCGGTTGGGATGAGCTGACGTTCCAATGGTTTTAGTGTTATTGAGCTATCAATATTTGCCCGAAGATCCATCCCAGCGGCATGAAGGGTTTCATAAGCTGGAAGGGGATGTTTTGAAGTGTTTATGATTTTTATTTCCATTTTTTGTCTGAATCAGGATTTGCAGGATTTGAAGATTAACAAGATTATCTAGGATGTTTTCACTCTTCCAAATCTTTTTAATGGAGGTAATTGTAATAAAAAAACCGGTTTTTCAACATAAATAAAAGCAAGTAAATAAATACCTACCAATAAGGTATTAAAGAAATAAGCGCCAATAGTCCAGCCGTCAAAAACTGTGTCAATTACCATCCTGGAAACAACATAAAGGACAACTGAAAACCATATATAAAAACCAATTCGAACTAATGGATAATTGACCGGAAAAAATCTTTGACCCAAAATATAAGATACTATAGCCATACTGAAATAAGCAGCCAACGTAGCCCAAGCCGACGCCATATAACCATAAGTAGGAATAAATATAAAATTAATAATAAGCGTAATTATGGCCCCTCCAATCGATACATAGGCCCCATAAAGAACTTTTTCCGTTTGTTTGTACCACTGGCTTAAGTATAAGAACAAACCAAGGAAAAGATTAGCCATCAAAAGGATAGGGACAATATCTTCGGCTCCCCGGAAGTTTTTACCTAATATCTTCATTATGATTGGCATATATAAGAGTACCCCAAGAAATATGAGGCTTGTAATAAAACTGAAATATTTCAGAACAACGGCGTACATGTCTCTGGAATTTGACTCCCGCATTTGCTTAAAAAAGAAAGGTTCCGCTGCATATCGAAATGATTGTATTGCCAATGTCATAAATATTGAAATTTTATAACAAGCGCTATAGATACCAATCTGGCTAAGCTTGAATGCATTACTACCGGGAAGGCGAAGTTTTAAAAGATACCTATCAAAGGTTTCATTTATAACGCCAGCAAAGCCTAGGATCAATAATGGCCATGAATATTTTACCATTTTTTGCCAGATCTCCTTATTCCATTCCAGCTTAATCTTTCTTATTTCAGGTAATAATAGCAGCAGCACGATAAAGCTGGAAAGCACATTAGCCAAAACAGCATATTTAACCAATTCATGTGGATTATATATTTTGGCAAACATGTCATGAAATATACCATCACCACTATGCGTAAGCAGATACGGACAAAATATGAGAAAGAAGAAATTGAAGCCAATATTGAGAATTATGTTTGTCGTTTTGAGCAATGCAAAACGTAGAGGACGATCATGTTTACGGAGGTATGCAAAAGGTAAAACTGCAATATTGTCGAGAGCAAGGATTAGTGCAACATAAATTACATAATCCGTTCTGGCTCTAGTATCAATTAAACCGGCAAGCCATGGCGAACACAATATTACAAGTATTGATAACAGGATAGAAGAATATAAAAGAGAAAGGAAAGTAGTACTTGCCACTTTTCCTTCTTCCTTTTCTTTATTTGCGAAATAAAAGTATCCTGTTTCCATTCCATAAGCATAAATCACAGTCAAGAAAGGAATCAGGGAGTACATCATTGAATATACACCATACTGCTCTGTCGATAATATCCTGGTGTAAAATGGGATGAGCATAAAGCTTATCAAACGCCCGGCGAAATAAGTGACACCGTATAAGACCGTTTGTGAAGCTAATTTGCGTATAGTACTCAAAAATGTTTGTTGCTATTGTGGATGCAAATATAGGGGAAGAGTACCCACTAATTGTTTTTTGGTTCGAAGTTGCTCATTTTATGCTCGTTCTCAAACAATTCACTAGCATTAACAAAAACGGAATGCATTTTTCCATTTTTATCACATAATAATTGAGACCAATATGAATATTTTCATAATAAGAAGATCTGTTTTTAAAATAATATTGTTCTGACGGGATACTCCAGGCACTTTCCCCGATTTTTGACGCTAAAAACCATTTTTCCAGCAATCTCCCTGCACGCCCATTTCCATCCATAAATGGATGGATCTTTTCAAATAGCAGATGAATCATAGATGCAAAATAGAATATCTCAGGATTTGTTAATTCTTCTGAAAATAAAGTTTTTATATCTTCAAATAACTTGTCAAATTCTTCTTTCAGAAACTCAGGCTCAATGGCCATATACTCAATTTTTCCTTTGCTAAATATTCCTACAGGCTGGGTTCTTAATTTGCCTCTTTGACTTTTAAGAGACAGAATGCTTTGACTCAATATCCTATGTGATTCAAAGAAATTTTCTTTAGTCAATGGTTCATTAACTGCGAAATTATAGGCTTCCAGCAAATCATCAATTTCTGCGGTTTCTTTTGGTTTGCTTTTAATCTTAAAACGCTTGTTTTTAAGATAAGAATCAAAATCAATACTGTTGCCTTCAATATTAGATGAATAAACAGCAGATGATTGCAAATAATACTCAAAATCCTCTTTTGAAAAACTGGATTTGGTTTTGAGTGAGTTTATTGCAGTGGTCCAATCAAGTCCGGCTTTTTCCTTATATATTTCAAGATAATCTTGAGGTAAAATTTCCAAATTTCCTTTCAATCAATTACTTCATTTTCTAATACACAAATATAGCATATTGAAACAATACTTATTGTTGAAATGGCAACTGTAAACTATATCAAAGCCAAAATATCCTATAATCATTCCAATCTCTCCCCGCCATTAACTAATTTTGCTCCATTATGCAGGAAGTAAAAACAGCGGGTGAAATAAATCAAATTATGAATTTTGAACGAGGCCAATTATCGGATGATACGCTTATCAGTCTTTATACCGGTATGTTAAAGCCCAGGCTTATTGAGGAGAAAATGCTGTTGATGCTTCGTAAAGGTCAGGTTAGTAAATGGTTTTCCGGAATTGGCCAGGAAGCGATTTCGGTTGGAGCCACTATGGCACTTCATGAAGATGAATATATAATGCCACTCCATCGAAATCTTGGTGTTTTTACGTCACGAAAAGTTGATTTATATAAATTGTTTGGACAGTTGCAAGGCAAGTCAAGCGGATTTAGCCACGCACGGGAACGTTCTTTTCATTTCGGAGTAAATCAATATCATATTGTGGGAATGATATCTCATCTTGGACCGCAATTGAGTGTGAGTGCGGGTGTTGCATTAGCTCACAAACTTGCAAAAGAAAAGAAAGTTTCCATGGCATTCACGGGTGAGGGAGGCACTTCTGAAGGGGAATTTCATGAGGCTTTAAATACGGCAGCGGTTTGGAAACTACCCGTTATATTCATAATTGAAAATAATGGATATGGTTTATCAACAACAACTTCTGAGCAATATGCCTGCAAGGACCTGGTGGATAGAGCTATTGGATATGGGATGCCCGGGTATAAAATTGATGGTAATAATATCCTTAAAGTTTATAATACTATTTCAAGCCTTGCTGAAAAAATGCGTGAAAATCCTGAACCGGTACTCATTGAATGTATGACTTTTAGAATGAGGGGACATGAAGAAGCTTCAGGGACTAAGTATGTGCCAAAAGAGCTTTTTGAACTATGGGCGAAAAGAGACCCGCTTCAACAATATGAAACGTGGCTGGTAAGTGAAAAGATAATAGATAATTGGCTCATTAAAAAGATAAAAGACGAGTATACTGCCGAAATTACAGAGGCTCTTGATGTTGTGCTTAAAGAACCTGCACCTATACAGGACACAGAAAAAGAAATAAGAGATGTATATGCTCCATTTGCGCCAATAAAAAATCTTTCGCCAAACAGCATTCAGAATACACACAACTTCAATATTTTTCCGGCAACATCTTCTAAAACCAAAAAGAGATTAGTTGATGCTGTATCAGATTCTTTGCGACAGAGCATGAAAAAATATCCGAAACTTGTGCTTATGGGTCAGGATATTGCTGAATACGGGGGGGTATTTAAGGTGACTGAAGGTTTTGTCGAAGATTTTGGTAAGGAAAGGGTTCGGAATACAACCTTATGCGAATCCGCTATTGTTGGAATTGGCCTTGGTTTATCAGTAAAAGGCTATAAAGCAATGATGGAAATGCAATTTGCGGATTTCGTAACCTGCGGTTTCAATCAGATCGTTAACAATTTGGCCAAAATCTATTGGCGTTGGGGTCAGAATGCCGATGTTGTAATCAGGATGCCGACAGGAGCAGGCGTTGGGGCTGGTCCATTTCACTCACAATCAAATGAAGCATGGTTTGTACACGTACCGGGTTTGAAAGTTGTTTATCCCTCCTCTTCGATGGATGCCAAAGGACTCCTAAATTCTGCGATAGAAGATCCAAATCCTGTGATGTTTTTTGAACATAAGGCATTGTACAGAAGCGTAAGTGAAGAGATATATGATGATTATTATACCATAGAAATCGGGAAAGGCAGACGCGTGATTGAAGGAAATGACTTGAGCATAATAACCTACGGAGCAGGCGTTCATTGGGCTGTAGATTATGCAGAATCTCATCCGGAAATTAATATTGATATTATTGACTTGAGAACGCTACTTCCCTGGGATAAAGAAATTGTGATGGAATCCGTGAAAAAAACGGGTAAAGTTCTAGTTTTGCATGAAGATACATTGACTGGCGGTATAGGTGGAGAAATTGCAGCATATATTTCTGAAAATGCTTTTGAATTTTTGGATGCTCCCGTAAAAAGACTCGGCTCCCTGGATACCCCAATTCCTTTTGCACCTGAACTGGAGCAGAACTTTTTACCAGTCGGGCGATTGGTCAAAGTAATTGAAGAATTAATTTCATATTAGCATAACTTTTAACTTTTAACTTTCAACTTAAATTATATGGCATACGAATTAAAAACCAAGCTCAATGAAGTGAGTGCAGAAGATTTTCTTAACACCATTGAAGACGAGAAAAAACGTAAAGATTGTTTTGCTGTTTTGGAAATCATGAAGGAAATAACCGGCTATGAGCCAAAAATGTGGGGAACCGCCATTGTGGGTTTTGGCAATTATCATTACAAATATGCAAGTGGACATGAAGGAGACATGTGCCTGGTTGGTTTCTCCCCTCGCAAGGCTAATATTACCTTATATCTATCCGCATATCTTGTACAGAATGAATCGCTAATGAAAGATCTGGGAAAGTTCAAAATCGGCAAAGGTTGCCTCTATATCAATAAGATGGATGATGTAAATATTGAAGCATTAAAAAACCTGATCAGGAAATCAATTGAATATAGTCATAAGTTACATGGTCAACAAAATCAAGCGTGAGCCCAACCTTCAACCTTCAACCTTCAACTTTTGACCGTCAAATATTCGCGCCAGCCAACCTTCAACCTTTAACTTTCAACTTTTATTTGCAGTTCTATCCCCCCATCATACTTCCTAAATCGAAACCGGGAATATTAGGAATAACACCAGACATCTGCTGGGCCATATATTCTTTAGAATAAGCTTCGGCTTTATCTAATGCATTATTTACAACTTCTAAAAGTATTGATTCTCTTTCCTCAATCGAATAATTATCATAAAATGCAGGTGACGTGTTAATTTTGAGTATTTTCTTGTTGCCGTTTATATCCACCGTTACTACATCAAGTTCAGTTTCCTGCAGTGTTATTTTTTCAAGTTCAGCTTTGGCATCCTTCATTTTATCCTGGACTTCATTCATTTTGCCCAGCATTTTAAACATATCAAACATATAAATTCTAATTTAGAAGAGCAAAATTAATGGTTTCTAACTTAGACAGCGATATTTGCTAAAAAAGGGCAATCTTTGTCGTAAAATTGATTCGTTATGACGGAAGCAAGTAAGCATTTAACTTATTTCAAGGTCGAGAACTTCAAATGCTTCGACTCTTTTGAAATGGAGGACATTGGCCAATTCAACCTTATCTTGGGGGATAATAATGTTGGAAAGACAAGTGTATTGGAGGCGTTGTTGTTTGATGAGAAAAACGAAAAATTTCTACGGACATTAATTTATATTTTTGTTTATAAAGCAGGAAATTATTGGAACTTGTCAAATAAGGATACTTTAGCTCATTCAAGACTATATAACACAATACTTAGCTTTTATTTAAATGGCTCTGGTTACGAAATCGATTTTCATCATAAATTTTTTGATTCAGAAGAAAAATGGCATCAAGTTGCTGCAAACATTGCTGTTGTTCCCGGATTTCAAATTTGGCCTTTTAGCGAAATTTTGCCAATGATTTTTTCAAATGATTTGTATGACGAGGATCTTTCCGAATTTTATTCAGCAAATATTCAATTCGATAAGACAAAAAAGGATAATTTAATCCGAGATCTTTCTCCAATTGTAAAAGATATTGATGTAATTGAAATTTCAAATTTGCAAAGTGACCTTACTCCAGTACTAATTATTGGTACTAAGAACTCTAATAAAGTTTTGCCATTGCCTATTTATGGCGATGGGACAATTAAATTATTTAGAATTCTTGTTGAAACTATCAAAAACTCAAGCAACCGACTCATGATAGATGAAATTGACTCAGGCATCCATTACAGTCGTTTTAAAGACTATTGGAGGACCATCATAAAATCGGCTGCTAATAACAACGTTCAGCTTTTTATGACTACGCATAATGTAGAATGCCTTAAATACTTGAAAGAAGTTCTAGAGGAGGATGACATGAAGGAATACCAGGAAAGGACTAGGAGCTATACTTTGATAAAAGTTCCAAACGGAGGTATTAAATCTTTAAAAAGTAATTTTGAGCAGTTCGAATACGCTATCGAGCAAGGAATAGAAATGCGCTAGGAAAATGAATAATACTCAGATAGTTGTAGAAGGAGAATCAGATAAAAAGTTTTTGGCTGACTTTGAGTCATTTATTGTCAATCCAAAAACTTCATTGTCGTTTTCAGTACTTAATGGCTTTGATGTAGATTTAAATATCCTTAAAAAATCTGTCTTCACTTTTCAGAGAAACTCCTTAGTTGGAGGTAAAAATCTGTTAATTATTGATGCAAATGGCAATTGTGAAAAAAGGACGAAGGATTTAGAAAAGCTTAGAAAGGATTTGCAAATCGAATTTGAATGTTTTCTTTTTCCAAATAATAGTGACACTGGTAATCTTGAAACTCTTCTCTGCAAAATTATTAATCCAATTAATAAGCCTGTTTTTGAATGTTTTGAAGCATATCAGGTTTGCCTTGAAGGTTCATCATTAAAAGCACCAGGATTAAAAAGTAAAATATTCGCCTACCTTGAAACCTTGTATGGATCTGAAAACGATAAACGTCTTCAATATAAGAACCGTGATTATCTGAATCCTGAACATTGGAATCTCGACCACGAATATCTAACTCCCCTCAAACAATTTCTTCTCGCCCATATTCAACCTTCTGCCCAATAAAGGGTATTATATCCTTTACCTTTCCGTAATTTTGAAATTTCTTTGAAAGTAAAGCGGTTTACATTATTATGATGCCCGAAAATTATACAAAAAGCCAGATTTATGCAGAAAGCCTTACCAGCTATGTTCGCAGAAAATCTTTGGTTGTAAATATTGGAGCTGTACCTTTAGGAGGTGATAATCCTATAAGATTGCAATCTATGACGACTACCGATACAATGGATACTGAAGCTACCATTGCACAGAGCATCAGAATGATTGAGGCCGGATCTGAATATGTGCGCATCACTGCTCCAAGTATGAATGAGGCACAGAATTTAAAAAATATAAAGGAAGGCCTTCGTAAAAGAGGATATAATACGCCACTTATTGCGGATATACATTTCACGCCTAATGCCGCGGAATTGGCAGCCAGGATCGTCGAGAAAGTGCGAATTAATCCAGGAAATTATGTTGACAAGAAGAAATTCGAAGTAAAGGAATATACCAACCATGCGTATGAAGCAGAAATGGAACGAATCAGATTTCGATTTGAACCATTAGTAAAGATTTGTAAAGAATATGGTACCGCCATGCGTATCGGGACCAATCACGGTTCCTTATCAGATAGGATCATGAACCGGTATGGAGACACCCCGATGGGAATGGTAGAATCTGCCATGGAATTCCTTCGTATATGTGAAAGCCTGAATTATAAACAGATTGTGCTTTCAATGAAATCCTCTAACCCGCAGGTTATGGTTCAGGCATACAGGTTATTGGTTTCCAAAATGAATGATGAAGATATGCATTACCCGCTACATCTTGGCGTTACGGAGGCTGGAGAGGCAGAAGAAGGCCGTATTAAATCTGCAATGGGCACTGGAACTTTACTTGAGGACGGCCTTGGTGATACGGTAAGGGTTTCTTTAACAGAAGAACCTGAATATGAGATCCCTGTCGCAAGAGATATTGTTCAGCGATATGAAAAACGGGCAAATTCTTCTTCTTCTCCCCGGCCTGTGTCTCACAGACTGGAATTCTATGATAACAGACCGGAATCCTTTTCT
>Ga0207068_1299_pt1 | contig 10341 bp, 5 predicted proteins | sample Alteio_BWMinCont_23_FD_153475 | JGI IMG/M metagenome (GOLD analysis project Ga0207068, IMG submission 153475) | Enriched cells from forest soil in Barre Woods Harvard Forest LTER site, Petersham, Massachusetts, United States -... | ecosystem: Environmental > Terrestrial > Soil > Temperate forest >... | reverse complement strand
GCTTCATGATGATTGTGCGAAGCACCATCAATTTCAATGACCAGTTTCAGCTCTTTGCAATAAAAATCAACAATATAACGATCCAGAGGCTTTTGCCTGTTAAACTGATATCCCATTAAAGCCTTGTACTTTATTCTGTTCCACAGCAACACTTCTGACAGTGTTGAATTGTTTCTCAACAACCTTGAAAATTCCTTTAAATCTTTGTTATAGGGGAGGTAGTACATTTTGGCAAGTTAGTACTATTTGGCTTCCAATCCCCCTGCCCCCTTTACGCAAAGGGGGAATCCTGGCCATGAACATTTTTTCATTTATGATATTTTATTCTATTTCGTTTTCTGTTAACACAATCCAAATTTTTACAATACTTATTAAATGTTCAGAAGACGATTTTTAGGATTCCCCCTTCCAAAGGGGGCAGGGGGATTTGGTGGTATGAAAGGAATAAATTAAAATTAGAATAAGTAAAGAGGGGAGAAAGGCAGATTCCGTGTGTTTAACCACTCTACTCTTTCTGTTTCTTTTGCTCATTTTATAGTCCAATCCCCCTGCCCCCTTTACGAAAAGGGGGAATCCTGACCATCATCATTTGTTTGTTGATGTTATTTTTGTTGTAATCCATTTTTATGTAGAAGAAAATCCCCCTGCCCCCTTTACGAAAAGGGGGAATCCTATCCATCAACATTAATACATTGATCTAATATTAACTAATGTCATTTCTTCATTTTTTTGCTTTATCCTTTTCGAAATTTTCCTTCATACGAGCCTTGACTATTTTTTTAACAAGAGCTGTCGGGATGGGTTTATCTATTGGGAAATGGATAGCTCCTTTTGTACCTGTATATCCTTTCAAATCATCTTTAAATTGTTCTGTTGTATGCCCATTCCATGGATAAAAACCGTAGTGGTTTTTGGCTGCTGCAAAGCCAACCAACATGCCATGATATTTGAAAGCAGGCATTGCATAACTGATTACTTCTTCCGCATCAGGCGCTACAGATTTAATAATTTGCCTAAGCTCCTCCAATGATTCTCTGATATTTTCGGGCTGTAATGCAATATAAGAATCGATGTCTTTTACAGTATTTTTCATTTGAATAAGTAAATTAGTCTATCACAAATATAAAAATCTAAAAGATCATTTCAAACTTATTTGCCTTCTATAAGTAGGTTCATTATGAATTTTGAAGCCATATTTTTGATAAACGAATTCTCCTTCCTTAGTAGCATGCAATTCAAAAGAAGAAATGCCTGCTTCTATTCCCTCCTTAATCAGTAATTCTAAAATATTACTGCAAATTCCCCTTCGTCGATACGCAGGCAAGGTATACATGTTTAATATGTAACCAACTTTGCCTGTTGGATTTTTGAAGTTGCCGGGATGTTGCCGTAAGGTCATTCCGCCAATTCCTATAATCACATCTCCGGATTTAGCAAGATATACGATATAAGATTTATTGAGTGCTCGCAAATAGGAAGTTTCAAGCTCTTTTTTTAAATTGGAAATAGATTGATTTGATTGGTTCCCGGTTATTTCCAGAAGGAAATCAACTCTGAAGTCTATAAGGGTTTGCATATCATTAAGGCTTGCTTTTTGATAGGTAATGTCATTAAGGCTAAGAGCGTATAGCCAGAATTTTTTATCAAATTTATTATCAAGTGGCCTTAAAATTTTAAAGCCCATGCTTTCATAAATATGCCTTGCCGTATCCTGAAATTCTGAGGTATGCAAAGCCAAAGTCTGTTCACCAGTTTCTTTCGCAAGGTCAATACACATTTGCATCAATTTCCTCCCGATACCTCTGCCTCCATAATCAGGGTGTACGCCAAGAAGGCGGATATAGGCCCAATCTATTTGGAAAAAGTTAGTTGGGTTTCCGCTTGGCACGAGAAATACCATTCCAATAATTTCGTTTTTATACTCACAAACAAAACCATGGGCTATTTCCAGCAACTTTAAATAAGTATCTTCTTTTTTAAGGTTAGCCTCCATTATTTGCCAGTTTTCTTGGGTAAGAGCACTTTTTAATTGTCCATAAGAGGTAGGACCTAATTTTTGGAGATACTCAATATCAGAAAGTATTGAGCGCCTGAATATGTAATCTTCTGGTACCATAAAATGTTATTGTGTCTATTATGAATTGTGTTGCCTAGCCAGGTACGTTTCTCTTCGCTTATTTTCAAATAAGTCAACCAGTTTTGCTTTTTTCTCTTCCCATTCAGTATCAATAATGCTGAAGTAGGCAGAGTTTCTATTTGTACCATTATCCTTTATCGCGTCATGCCTTAATATTCCTTCAAATTGGCCTCCGATTTTTGCGATTGCTTTTCGTGACCTGATATTATTTTCATCAGTCTTTAGTTGTACGCGTACTGTTTTAAGGGTTTCAAAGCAAAAGGTTAAGAGAAGCAATTTGCATTCAGGATTTATCTCTGTGGCCCAATACTCCGGTATAAGCCAGGTAGATCCGATTTCCAGTTTATTATGGATTGGTACGATGTCTAAAAACCGTGTGCCGCCGATTATTTTGTTGTTGGCCTTATGATAAATTACAAATGGATGTGACATTCCCTTTTGTTTTTCTTCCAATCCCAACTCAAGCCATTTTAGAAATCTCTCAGCCTTAGCCAGGTCAATTGAATAGAACTCCCAGATTCTTTTATCTTCAGCTAGTTTAATTAATTCAGGAAAATGCTCACGACTCATAGGTATAAGGTCAACAGTTTGTCCGTTTAAAGTAATATCACCGGGTATCCAATTCATTTTATGATTCTTTTAATATTTACAAAATTCCAGAATAAAAATTAAACAGTACAGATACAATTTTATTAATTTTGACCAATACAGTTTAATAAGGGCACTATGAAAAAGGAACTTCTTTATTTGCAAATCGCCGACAATATTGAGCATCAAATTAAAAATGACGTATTAAAAGTGGGTGACAAGCTGCCTTCACTGCGTATTATTTGCCATGAGAGGGGAGTTAGTCTCAGTACAGCACAACAGGCTTTTTATGAACTTGAGAATAGGGGGCTTGTAGAATCAAGGCCACAATCAGGTTATTATATTTCATACTCTTACAAGAACTTTAGAAACATCCCTGCTACCAGTCAGCCGGCAGTTGCAAGGGTAAATGAAGACGTTGAAGAGCTAATTTCCGCCGTTACCAGTAATGCAGGGAGAGCGGAAGTACAGTTATCTGTCGGGGTACCGTCCATTGAATTATTGCCCGTAGCTAAATTGAATAAAGCCATCATAAATGCAACAAGGTCATTGCCACAAAGCGGCTTAAATTATGACCGATACGGAAACATAAACCTTAAAAAACAAATTGCAATCAGATCATTTTTGTGGGGTGGTAAGCTTGATGCTAATGACATTATCCCCACGGCAGGGTGTATGGATGCACTTTCGTTTTGTATGCTGTCTTTAGCCAAAAAGGGAGATACTATTGCCGTGGAAAGCCCTGTATATATGGGTATTCTGCAATTAGCAAAAAATATAGGGTTAAATGTTTTAGAGCTGCCTACCAATCCCATTACCGGGATAGAAATAGAAGCGCTGAAAAAGGTTTTGGAAGCTAATAAAATTCAATTGTGCCTCCTTGTTAGTAATTTTAATAACCCTACAGGCAGTTGCATGCCAGATGAAAATAAGAAAGAAGTAGTAAGATTAATGGAGAAACATAATATACCCTTAATAGAAGATGATTTGTTTGGCGATTTGTATTTTGGAAACCATCGCCCATCTACCTGCAAAACCTTTGATGAAAGTGGAAATGTATTATGGTGTGGTTCATTTTCGAAAACACTTGCCCCAGGTTATAGGGTAGGGTGGGTAGTGCCGGGGAAATATAAAGAGAAAGTAGAGCGCACTAAATTATATCATTCACTTTATTGTACTTCTATTACCCATGAAGCCATTGGCAGTTTTTTGGAAAATGGCCGGTATGAAAATCATCTGAGAAAATTGAGACAGACCCTGCATCGCAATTCACTCCAGTTTTTGCGCGCCATCAGCGAATATTTCCCGGAAGATACCAAGATAACCCGGCCGCAGGGAGGCATACACTTATGGGTGGAACTTAATAAGAAAGTTGACACGATTGAACTGTATAACAAGGCCATGAATCACAAAATAAGTATATCCCCAGGGAGGATGTTTACGCTCCAAAACCAATATCAAAACAACTTTAAACTAAATTTTGGAATGATTTGGAATGATAAAGTGGAAGAATCATTGAAAGTATTAGGCAGGTTAGCGAGGGAATAAAATCAACTAACAACGCCTTATCAACTTTATCTAAATATCGTAATATTCCCATTAAAGCTGCTCTTCTTCGCATTATAATCCTCGATGGTTATAAGGTAGATATAAACTCCTTCCAGAGCTTCAGCGCCTTTGAAGGTGCCGTCCCAGGGTTTGCCTGTGGTTGTAGAATAAACAAGCTCTCCCCAGCGATTATAGATCTGCATGGTGTAGTTCTTGATATATAAACCTTTAGGGCCGAAATAATCATTTAAGCCATCTAAATTGAAATGGGTGAAGGAGTTGGGAATGAAAACCGTTGCATCCTGATGCACACAGGCAACTGTTGAACGGGATAGCTGATTATATTGTCCTAGATTTTCAACCGCTTCTACCTGGTAGCAGAAGTTTATAGTGCTGTCACCCAAATCTTTGTCTGTGAAATTATGAATGATTCCGCTGGTTGTGGTGCCGATCAGATTCCATGGCTGATTATCTTCTTTTTTATAAACATTATAATTTAAGACACCATCATACCATGTTTGATAGCCATTCCAGTTGAGGGTATTGTAGAATTGTTGATTCTGGGCGTTTAGGATGATGACACAGCCTTCATTTGAGGCGGAGGATACATTACCGCAATGGTCTTGGGCGAAAATGTAGTAGCAGTCATCATCGCGGTTGTCTGAATCGCGGATTTGACGGATTGTACTGATTTCACTGATGCTGTCGATATAGCTTAGTTGGTTTGTGCTATCTACGAACTTCATGTCACCATTGATGCCTGATTTTCTATAGATTAAGTAGTTTTTAGTATCAAAGGATGCAGACGGATTCCAGGTGATGGTGACGGCTTTGTTTGGGTTGCTGACAGTGACTGTTTTGATATAGACTTTTTGTGGGGCTTTGTGGTCAAATGATTTGATGCTATCTGTATTTGAAAATGAAATTAAAGTATCATTTGTCGTATCACAAACTGCTTTTATGAGGTAATGATAAGTTGTGGTGCAGACTACCAAAGTATCTTTAAAATTGGTAGTGTCCTTACCCATTGTGGCAATCAAATTCCCATCTTTATAAACCAAATATTTCTTCACTTCCCAGCCTTGATAAGTATTCCAGTTGAGTTGTATAAATTGATTGCCAGAACTGGCTTTTAGATTAATAGTCTTATGAATTGGAGAATATGAACCCAAATTCCCGCAGCTATCAATCGCCTGAATGCGATAATAATAGGGTTGACGATAAGTATTCAACCCGCTATCAACCAGCGATAATCCGGGGTATGTAAATAGAATCTGCAGCCAGTTGATTGCATCCTTACTGCGGAAGATATTATAGCCCGCGATTTTGCCGCCGTGCTGCCCCCTGGCCCCTGAAGGGGAGTTGGCTGGGAGCCAACTGACTTGAATTTTCCCGTTTGATGTGCTTGTGCTTATTACAGTAGCTAACGATATCGGATTCGTGATTGGTTTAATAGTGTCTTGTCCCTTAATTGTTACAGAATCTGAAAAAGATATTTTACCGTTTTCGAGGATGGCTTGTATCTGGTAGGTGTAGGTATGGTTGCAGTATAGGTTTGTGTCTAAGTCGGTTGAGTCAAGGCCGGCGTCTTTGAGGAGAATGGGTTTGCCACCGTCTATTGATTTATAGATGGAGTAATTTTTGACTTGTTCGCCAAGATAGTTTGTCCAGTGCAATGTTGCCAATGGGCCAATCCATTTGGCCGATGAGCCTCCCGAATGGGCCGATGAGCCTGTCGAATCGGTCGAATTGACACTTAGCAGCACTGTTTTATGGATGTTAGAACCGTTACCAACATCACACACATTATAGGTAATGATATAATATTTGTAAGTGCTGTGCAGGGTATTGAGGTTGGAGTTTGTGTATGTGGTATCATTAAGATTGGTTACATCTTTTAGCAGCGCATATTTCTTATTGGTACTATCATAGGAATATACATAGTAGCCTCTTGCATTGGTATCTGATAAAGCTGCTCGTCTCCAAACGATATAAATTTGACCGCCCTTCGGGTCAGTTTTTAATACAGTGGCATAAACAAACTGGGCGTTCCCTGCGGTGGGAATGATAGCTGGAGTGGTGCTTATGGTATCAGAAAAGCTGCCAATTCCAGTATTAGTATTGAGTCCCTCTATTTTATAATAATATTTTATCCCAAGTTTTAGAGAAGTGTCTGAATACGTTGTAATACCACCATTAAGCTTTGCAAGTTGAACATAATTTACAGCATCCGTGGAACGATAAATAGTATAAGAATTTGGGCAACCTGATTTGTTAATACACCCTGTCCAGGTTAATAATGCCTGCTTTGTACAATAAAGCGAACTAACGGTAACATTTATAACACATACTGTATCACTTGGGGTAGCATTGAGGCATGAATCCAGTGCTATTATGGTGTAACATATATGGTTATTGATGTTGTTTGTTACGTTATCAATATAAGTAAGCGAATCCCCGGGCTTTGTAAATAATATACTACCTGCTGTGTTCCAATTACCATTGATTGATCGTTGTATGGCAAATTTGTAGGTATCCAAAGAATCTGAACCCTTAAATTTAATTCGAGTGGCTGTACCATTAAGTACAGTGGCATTAGTTATTACTGGTGAATCTGATGGAATGGTATCAATGGCAATCCTGCCCATTGTATCAGACCAGGAAAGTTCGCCTGGGTTATAACCTACTGCCGCAATGCGATACCTGATATTGAAATTACATGGTGCGGGAAATTCCCTCGAAAAAGTGTCCGTTCCCAAAACTGAGTCTATGGCTACGAACTGGCCTTTCTCCAACCTTTCAACCTTATAACCTTTGACTTTAAACCCTAAATATGGTGTCCAGTTAAGTTTATGGAGCAACTGTCCTACACTCACTGTGAGATCCATAGTTTTATGGATTACAGATTTTAATGATGTTTGGCCACACGAATCCACAGTAATAATATAGTAATATTGATCTGCGGTTTGTGTATTTATTCCTGTATGCACAAAACTATCCTGGGTTGACGGGACTTTACTTAGAAGCGTAAAATTCTTCCCATCACCAGAATAATATAATTCGTTATAGGCGAAATTTGGCTTGTTTATATTTTTTAATCGGATAATAACGGTGCCGTTGGTTAGTGATGTACTAATCTTAGTGGCGGTAACCACTTGGGCAGTATCAGGGAAAAATACCTTACCACATGCGGCATTTGATTGAGAAACATAATTGCCATTATTATCAAAAACCAAAACCTTATAACAATACAAGTTTCGGTAATCAAGCCCGGTATCCTTTACTTGGTAATTGTTTAAACTGTTACCATAAACGTTATACAACTTAAAAGCCCCGCCATTCACCGACCTGTAAAGCTCTATTTTTTTTGCGGGCCATCCTATATACGCATCCCATGAAAGGTCAAGAACAGGCCTGCATCCATCAGGTTTTAAAAGCAGTAATACAGGCTGATGCACGATAGAGGTATCACTTGCAGCCCCGCAAGAATCAATGCATACAATTTTGTAGGCATAGTTTTTTAAGTTGGCATTTACTACACTGTCTTTAAATAGACAAGTATTTGCAGATGAAAAAATAGTACTCGGCAAATTTGCAATTATCCGAAATGGACTGTCATTTTCTGATCTGTATATTTCATAATAACTTACATCACTTGAATCTGATTTTTGGAAAGGGACATCAATTTCTGCATTTGATATTACTGTAGCGTAGAGTATTTTAGTAAGGTTTGGTTTATTATCTACAGTCACATGCACTGTGTCAATTATGGCACAGCCCTGGGCATTGGAAACAGCTACCGTATATTGGCTTGTTTTGTTTGGTGTTGTAAATGTGTAAGCCGACTTTGCATCGCTTACAAGTTTTGGCTGTTGCCATAAATAGGTTGTTCCACCCTTTGCCTTAAGCTTAATGGTGTTGGCCTGGCATATCGTAGTATCAAATGAGAAAGGCATAGGTAAAGGGTATATTTGTATAGTTTTGACAATGGTATCCGTTACCGTGCCATTGCTAGCTATTAACTGCACTTTATATTTCCCAGGATTTATGTAAATATGTACTGGATTTTTAAGTATAGAAGAATTTGTACTTGAGGATGGGTCTCCAAAATCCCATTGCCAGCTTGTTGCCTTATAATAGGATGAATCATAGAAAAATGTCTTTTGACTATCACAAGGGTTTAACCATACGAAATCTGCTACGAATGGCGGGCAAATTACGTTATCGATAAGTTTTATGGAGGCAACGGTGCAGCCGGTATCTGTATTTGGATTTAACGTACTTAACAGGACTGTATAAAGGTTTTTTATCGGAAATAGCGAAATAGACAAAGGAAATCCTGCTGTACTACAACCATTTGTATTTCCTTCACTATCTGTTTTTATGAAATGAATATGGTATCCTATCGTACTTGCAAAAACTTGTTCAATTGATTGTAAAATAGCGAACCCTCCACTTTTCAATTTTAAAAAATCATGCCCCGTGCAACGTAAGGGGTTATGGGACGAAGACGAAATGGGATCATAAACGTTCGAGAATATAACCTTTCCTGATGTATCGAGTTGTGCCAATCCCATACCATAATTTCTAATAATTGTGCTAACATCAAATACATTTTTCACTTTGTCATAAAAAGCACTACAAAAGTGAACATATTGGGAATTGCTATTTAAATCTTCATATAATTTATACCATTTCAGGTTGCCATTACTGTCCAATTTCAAAACAGAGCCTGTAAAAATTTCTGAATTGTTTGGCCCAATACCTGTTGTCTTATCGTCCATACCAAAAACATATATGCTTTTGTCCGGCATCTCAATAATTGATCGCCCCTCTTCAACACTATAAAACTTAGGATAATCGGATGCGCTATAAACCTTAGACCATGATAATTTACCGCCTCCATCAATTTTCATAATTAAATAACTCCAGAATTGACTCTTGTTTAAGCTCGTGTAATTAATTGTCCCCGAAATTAAAAAACCCCCACTTTGAGATTGAATGATTTGGTATCCCCATGCATAATATTGATCATTTAATGAATAACTTGGGCTGTAGCTGTTTGCCCAAATAAGATTGCCCCCAGAATCTGTTTTAATAACCAGAATTGCACTATTTGTACTACTCGCTCTAGGGTTATTTTGCGATGAAGTGGTCCCAGTTATTACATATCCGCCATTTTTGTCGGCCAATAAAAATACACCATATCCGCAATGGGCAAAGGCTTTTGACCATATCAAACTCCCATCCAAATTGATTTTAAATAAAATACATTTCGTGGAATTGAGTGTATTTGAGCAAATCACAACATTTAATTCCGAGGTCAAAATCATATCTGCTACGGCAATAGTTGCAGTACCAGAAACAGGATTGTAGCCCGTTACACTATCATTTAGTCTTTCTTGAGTAAAAGTTTTGGCCCAGATCTGCCTGCCAAGGCTGTCTGTTCTTATTACCAGTATTTTGTATTTATAAATTTCCCCAGGGTTTTGGTTAAGTGGGTTGGTTTCTCCTGTTGCACCAGCAATTAAAAAGCCCTTGTCAGGTAACTCTATTATTGCAGACCCGTAATCATTCTTACTCGTGCCAAATATTTTTTGAAAAGTGGAAACCTTTTGCGCATTTGATTTCAGTGCGTAAAATGAAAATACGACCCAAAGAAGCAACATAACAAACTTACGACAATATGGGGGCGCTGTTATTTTCATAACAATAACGAAGATAAGGAAAAATGTTTGGAATGAAGGAGGGTAGACTATTCAGCCTCGGGTAGCCCTGTCCCTAAAGGGGACGCTATTCACTTGATTTTGTGTATCTAGGTTGTTTATGTTTCTTAAACAAGCTCTGTAGGAGCGCAATCTAATAGCGTAGGGTGCAGCCCTACGGAAAAAAGGCGTCCACCCAATTTCCAAGGCCTGTAAGGCTGAAATCTAAATGGTGCCATGATAGATTTCGCCCATTCAGGGCTGGTTAATGGAGAAGATATAAATTCATAAATGAGCCAAAAGAGCACTAATTCAAATTGTGGATAACTTTCTCAAAAAATATTTTATTGATATTCAGTATTA
>Ga0207068_1298_pt1 | contig 10349 bp, 7 predicted proteins | sample Alteio_BWMinCont_23_FD_153475 | JGI IMG/M metagenome (GOLD analysis project Ga0207068, IMG submission 153475) | Enriched cells from forest soil in Barre Woods Harvard Forest LTER site, Petersham, Massachusetts, United States -... | ecosystem: Environmental > Terrestrial > Soil > Temperate forest >... | reverse complement strand
CCTCAAGCACATGCACAATCTGTCTGACGAGGCGCTGTGCGACAGGTGGGTAGAGAACCCGTATTTCCAGTATTTCTGCGGAGAAGCGGTGTTCCAGCACCAGCTGCCGTTCGACCGCTCGTCGCTGACCCGCTGGCGCCAGCGGCTGGGTGAGGAGCAGATCGCCGCGCTGTTGCAAGAGAGCCTTTCGGTAGCACACCGGACCGGGGCGATCGAGAGCAAGGATCTCGAGCGCGTGGTAGTGGATACTACCGTCCAGGAGAAGGCAATTGCGCACCCGACTGACGCGCGGCTCACCCATCGGGCGATCGAGAAGCTGGTCGATCTGGCCAAGCTCAAGGGCGTCAAGCTGCGCCAGAGCTATCTGCGCCTGGCCAAGCGCGCCGCCATCATGGTCGGGCGCTATACCCATGCGCATCAGTTCAAGCGCGCCCGGCGAGAGCTCAAATTCCTGCGAACCCGTCTTGGCCGCGTCATTCGCGACATCCGCCGCAAGATCGAGGGCGATCCCGCGCTCGAGGAGCGCTTTGGCCCGTTGCTCGATCTGGCGCTGCGGGTCCGCCATCAGGAGCAGCGCCAGCGCGGCCCGAAGGTCTACTCGCTGCACGCGCCCGAGGTGGAGTGCATCGGCAAAGGCAAGGCGCGGGCGCCCTACGAGTTCGGCTGCAAGGTCTCGATCATTACCCCGGTCACCGCGCCCAAGGGCGGGCAGTTCGTGCTGCACGCCAAGGCGCTGCACGGCAACCCCTATGACGGCCACACCCTCGGTCCCGTCATCGCCGATCTTGAAATACTCACAGGTGTTGTGGTGAGCCGCATCCACGGCGACAAGGGGTATCGCGGCCACAACTATCCCGATCGGTTCAAGGTCTGGATCAGCGGCCAGGCCCGCCGGGTTACCCAAGTCATCCGCCGCGAGATGCGACGTCGCGCCGCCGTCGAGCCCGTGATCGGCCATCTCAAGGACGACCACCGGATGCGCCGTAACCATCTCAAGGGCCGCGAGGGTGACCGCATCAACGCCGTACTCGCCGCCGCCGGCTACAACTTCAGCCTGCTCCTGCGATGGTTCAGGCGCTTATTGCGTGCCCTGTTGCTGATCCTTGCTCGCGCTCTCTTGGCGCCCCGCTTCGCCTAAATCGTGCTCGGAAACATTCTTCACAGCCGACTATCTAAACCATTTCGGAAAAATCGTTGTCGCCTCATCCTAGGTCGGTCGCACTTGAACTCTTTCCCGCCGAGAGAGCTGCACGTTCACGACCCGCGCGTTCGTCCTCGTCAAGCCAGGGAGGCTGGTGATCGCATTCCGATCACCCCAGAGCGCGAGTCCGCCATCCGAAGCAAAATCAAACTAAACTGCTGATGGCCAAAAACTTGGATTGTCGAGTCTTCTGCGACGACAGATACTGAATCCAATTGCGGTATATGCGCTTGGCCGCTGGATGCCAGGTGTTCCTCAAATCCTGTGCTAGTCGATCGACAGGGAAACTAGCGAAGAGCTCCGGGCCTCTGTCCGTAAGTGCTTCCCGCTTAAAAATGATCAATGTTTCTTCCGCATCTCTATTGAAATAGCCCTTCGGCATAGTGGGGTAGTTTTCGCTCTCTCGGCGGAGGAAACGGCCTATGTCCCTCCTATATTCACCCAGCAAGGTTTGAGCCTCGTACTCCGGATGACCCTGAAAATAGACGAAAAGACTTCTTCTGTGCTGCTTGACAAAACTGTCAACGCCCGCGTCGGTGGATTTGGTAAGGAAGGTAAAACCGGTTTCTGCAAGAGAACCTTCATGCACATCATTCCACCGAGAATGCGGGATTCTCAAGCTCGATGGAACATCCAGCATCAAGGGGTGGTCCCTTGTTTTCATTTGAGTAAAGACCCCAATGCATTTGTCAGGCAGGGGATAGCGCTCAACTCCGTCGAAGTGCAGGACGGCCCCGTGAACGGCTAAACAAGAGCAAACGGAAGACAGAGTGTTCTCTTTGGCCCAATCGATAACTTGCCCGAACGAAGCCCAATATGGCTCTTCCATCAGACTAGCGGCTCTTGGTTCAGCGCCAGTTACGATCAGCCCGTCGAGGCTAGTGTTCAAAAGATCATTGGTGCCCCGATAGAAGCGGCGAACATAATCCAGCCCCCAGTCGGTACGTGGGGTTGTTTCCATCGTGTACAGATGCAGTCTGACGATGAGTTTCCCAGCCGCTGCAGCAAGCAAGTCAAACAATTGTCGCTCGGTGGATATCAGAGCCGAATCCGGCATATTGTTGATAAGGCCGATATTGACGCAATTGACAAAGGCCGCGTGGTTTCCCGATAGCGCTTTGGCACCGTCGTTACTCGCTCTCACAAAGAGGTGGTGGTCATGGGAGTCCACATTGATTAGAACGGGCATAGGAGGCGGGTCCACTAACTAAAAATCACTCCGCGGCGTAAATTCCAAGCAGCGTGACGGGCAAGAGATTTCTCGGTTGACGAACGCCGAAGACAGTTTGCTGACAAGTTCTTTTCGTCCAAATCGGACCTTAAAGATCTGGGACCGATATTCCGAACTCAAGATTTTCACCGCGTGCACTTTGCTAGGATGAGCAATCGCTGGCGTCTACCGATCGGTCTGATAGTCGAGGTCGAGCAGTTCCCGCACGGCGGTCGGCCACTTGGCGAGGTCGGTGCCATGGGAATGGAACATCGCCACTGCCAGGCGATCCATTCCGAATGCCACGCAGCCGGTATGCGCCGGCTCGCCGTTGGCATCCTTGATGTCCCAGGTCGTGCCGAAATGGTCGCGATGATAGTTGAAGCTCATGCACGCCGTCGGCTGCTCTTCGGAGCGCAGCGGAATCAGAAGCTCGAATTTCAGCGACTGCTGCTTCTGGCTCACCGCCTTCATTTGGCCGACGCGGCCAAAAAACGGATCGCTCGCATAGTCGACCCTGAAGGTCAGGCCGAGGTCGCGCGCGATGGCCTGCGCCCGCACCATCCAGCGCTCGCGAAAGTCGGACACATCGTCCGGACTGCCGATGCAGACATACTCACGCATCCGGAACGATTGCAGCCGGTCCAGATGGCGGGACGGTTCGGCGCGGAAGCAGTCGGCCGCAACATCAAAGCGCAAGCCGCCTGACGGCAGCGGTCCCCTGGCGGCGGCGATCGGATAAACCGGATAGCAGGCCGCCGGCGACAGCACGAGATCGGCGGGCGACAGCGAGGTGGTCCAGTCGCCACCGGCGTCGAAGCGGCTGACCGCGGAATTGATTTCGCGCTCCGTGCCGTGCAGGCCGCAGACACAGCCGAGCAGATTGGGGAAGCTTTTCAGATAGCCGGATTTCTCCAACTGCCTGCGGTTCATCACCGGCGGGAAGCGCATGACTTCGGTACCCGCCTCGCGATGCCGCGTGATCAGGGCGGCGAGCCGCTCGACCATATCTTCATAAAGCGCGGTCCGGGCATAGACGCCGTCGGTGCCCATTTTGTGGAACAGGACATCGGCAAGATGGTCCAGCGGATCGACCGGTTGCGAGATGGTCTCCGGCGCGGCGGCTCGGATGGCTACATTCATGTTGGCCTTCCCTGATGTGTCAAAAGTCAGTTGTTTCAATCGCGCAAGGTGGCGGGCACCGCGCTCATCAGGCTGGCGGTAGCGATATTGGCGAGGATGCGGTCGTTGTTGATCATGATCGGCGCCGAGAGCACGTCGCGCAAATGGCGGCCGACACTGAAGTCGCCGTCATTGCGGTAGCCTGCGAGCCCGCAGGCACGCATGGCGCTCATCACGGTTTCCACCGCAAGCTCGGAGGCCTCCACCTTGAGCAGGTTGATCTGGGACTGGAAGTCGAGCGACGAGAGCGCACTCTCGTCGTGCTCGCGGGCTGCGTAGGTGTCGAGATTCGATGTAATCACCGCGCGCAGCTTGGCGAGGCTCATCTTGGCCGCGGTAAAATGCGCTGCCCCAGGAGGCACCTGGCCGCCCGCGCCGCGGGCGGCCTTGCGGATGAAGAGTTGCGCCCGCTCGACGGCTGCAGCCGCAATCCCGGCCCACGTCGAAGACCAGCAGAGATGTGCCACCGGCGTCATGGTCTGGGCGTGAATCTTGTCATAGCCTACTGGGAAGATTTGGTTGGCGGAACCACTGAACTTCAGCTCGAAACCGGCGCTGCAGGTCCCGCGCATGCCGAGCGTTTCCCATTCGAGACTACGTTCGAGCGTGTAGTCGTCCTTGGTAATCGCCAGCAACACCTGGTCGGAGCCCGCGGCATCGTTGGCGCGGCGGGCGACGGTGACGATGCCGTCGGCCTCCGCGCCGTAGGAAATCACCGTCGCGTTGCGTACCAGCGAGATCTCGGTGTCCGTGCGCTCGACGGCGGCGGTCGAAAAGCGGATATTGCCGCCGTTCTGTCCCTCTGTCGTCGAAGAAGCCAACAGCAGTTGTTCAGATGCCACGCGGCGCATCAAGGCCTCGTGGTAGGCACTGCCCGCGCCGTGCCGGATCAGGCAGGCGACCTTGGTCTGATGCATCGCAAAGATCATCGCCGTGGACGAGCAGGCGCGACCAAGCGCGTAACACATGTCGGTGATGTCGAACATCGAGGCGCCGTCGCCGCCGAACTGGTGCGGGATCTGCGCGCCAAGCAGCCGTTGCTGGCGCGCGGTGTCGATGGCCTTTTGCGGAAAACGGGCGTCGCGGTCGACGACCTCGGCTTCTGAGGCCGCGGCTGCGGCAACGGATGCGGTCCGTCGCGGGAAGGAACTTCGATCGGGGATGAATTGTTCGCTGGTCTTGTTCGCGAGGGCCTCGCGGAAACTGGCTTGCTGCACATTCATTGCGATACGCCTTACGGTTTGTCGGTGCCAACCACCAGCGCGAAGGATCGCGCATTGTCATCTCGATGTTTGGAGACCTACGATAGGTTAAAAGATTTAATTCCCTATTTAATTTGCGTTTTCGCCTCAAATACGCCAAGAATTCTAAACGCTCGCTGTTTCAATGTCGAGAGCCAATCTGCAGCATTTTGGTGCTTTGTTTGGCAATGGAGCGCAATGACGGCTTGATTTAAATGGATTACACTCTAGAAACTTGGCGAATTATGAGGGGTGCCTTATAAGGGCCGATCTCAGCATAATCAGGAGGGCCGATGGCGGATCGGCTCGACAGGTGGAAGCTCAAGATGCAAGTCGTCAATGCCGATGTTGAGAACCGCGTCCTCGGTCTCGTCAAATCGATCCTCGAGCAAAATTCCATCGCCGCAGAGCTCAAGCCGGATTCGCTATTGGTCGATGTCGGATTAACTTCGATGGATATGGTTAATCTGATGCTCGGTGTGGAGGCGGAGTTCGATTTCACGATCCCGCAATCCCAGATCACGCCAGAGAATTTCCAGTCGATCAAAACCTTGAAGCTGATGATCGTCAATCAGCTCAAGGCTGGCACGGTCCTCTGAACGGCACGGCCATTGCGCTAGTGCGGGTGCTGCTTGACCATCGTCGCGCTGTGCAGCGGGCCGCCCGTTGGTCGAGTACCACAGCTTGATCGGTCGCGAGATCGACGTTCTCATCAGAGCCGCTGCCATCGATTACAGCGTGCTCTGAGCAGTGTTCCGGCGGTCCGCCACCTTGGTACCCCCGCGCCATCGCTGGGCAGGTTCTCGCGCAGGCGCGGGTGCGGATCTAGGAACTCGATCCTCCCAGTAAAAAGGAAATTCCAATCCTGTCCAAGTAAAAGGGTACGGTCGCCATTTGGGGTTGACGGGCGACTTTTTCTCCCACAAGCTTCTACAAGTCGAGGAATCTCTAATGAAAAGATTAATATACCTATCGATGATCGCGGCTGCTCTATTTGCCGTGCAAACCCCTGGGGCCGCGAAAGCATCGACCCTCACCTATAGCCTGGTCCTAAATCCTCTTTTTGGGCTGGAAGGCGGAACAGGATCGTTCACCATCATCGCTCCGCAAGTCGGCGGCAGCGGGATTTTGACGCAAGGGAATGGCCTCACGGCCATGGACTTTAAGATCGACGGATTAGATTTCAAGTTGAACAACTCGTCGGAGGTTACGTACTTCTATCAGGGCTCAACTTTGGTTTTGACCAGCCTTGCCTATAGCGGGAAAATTGGAGTTGACCAGCTCTTTGCCATCAGTCTAGACGGCGTCGGTGGCTATTCCTTCGCTGACGGTGTTCCTGGTGACCGTACCCTTGGCAACATTTCGGTTTCCACTACGCCGATCCCGACCACGCTTCCGCTGCTTGCGACGGGTCTCGGCGCGCTTGCGATGCTTGGCTGGTGGAGGCGGAAGGTCGCCGTCGCACTCGCGGCCTAAGCATAGTCCCGCGGTGTAACGCGTCTCTTTGAGCTGGCAGGCGAAGGGCTCGTCGGTCTCTTTCCGTCGCGAATCGACTGCGGCGTCCGATTTCAACCATACCTCTTCGATCTCTGCGGGCTGGTCGGGCCCCGCGGGGTCTTCCGAAGCTCGTCGAAATTCGAATGGACGTCCCGCGCAACTGCGGCCAAGTGTTGTGGGCCCAGTGGAGGGCTTTAAGGATCGATTTTGGCTATTTTTTGCTATTTGTTGAATGCATCGCAAAAATGTTCTGCGCTGCCCGGCCCCCGTTAAGGTTGTTTCGATCTCAAATAAATTTTAGAAACCATTTCGCCCTAGAAGTGCCATTCTACAAATACTTGTATGGTCATTCGTATTGGGCTGTATGAAAGTCATGGTCGCTCTGAACAAACCCCTTCCACGCGAAGCTTCCGCCCTGAGAATCGCCGGGTTTGGAGCATGTATGATTACCGGCTATCCGCATGAAGGCTCCGGGCTGTTCGAAGTGGCCTGCGGATTGATCGAACAGGAACTCTCGCGATCCGTACAATCAACCATTTTCAGTCTTGGCGGCTTCCCCGCGCCGCGCGCTGCAAAATATCTGAAGAAAAACCTGCTTGACTTCAATCCGCAATATATCGTCATCCAATTCGGGGCTACCGACGCACAGTGTCCAATTCGAGCTGGAAGTCGGCCGGGGGATCACCGCTCTAGCCTCACTGCCTCTAAGCATTCCCGTCCGGATGCGACCTTGGCGACGGCCTCGTATCACAGTCAACCAGCCACAGCGCTCAGCCCTCTTCGGTGGCGGATCGCCTCTCTAATTGGCCATCTGCGAAAACTTGAGCCTATAACTCCCCTATCTGCATATATCGCCGCCATCGAGCGTATGGTGGATGAATGTCGGTCCGCGGGCATCAAGCCGGTCGTGTTGTCCCCATTTGTCTATGGGTCTGAATATACGATGAGAAAGGCAATCCCCTATTTGGCTGCATTGCATGAGCTAAGTTCAAGAGCGCAGGAGATGATCCTTGTTGATTGTGTCAGCTTGCTCGCAGACTTTCCAAAGTCCAGGGTCTTGCAGCATGACGGCTTTCATCTTTCCCGGCTAGGTCACAATCTGGTCGGCGAAGCAATCGGACAAGTAATCGTTGAGGACATCAGAGCCCAGCCAAAGTGTCGGATGCGCATACGGCAAACGGTCGGCTGACACAAGCCTAAGACAGACTCGATCACATCAATAGGCGATCACGAAGTGGGCTAGGTGGCCTACCCTTGGCCTCTTGTCTTTCTGGGTTTTCACTGAACAGACAAAACCTTGCAAGACCCCGCATGCCTGGGTGGCGCCCAGCTAAATACCTTCGTGCCATCAAAGGCGCCCAGCAACAACGGGAAAGTCCAGCTATCAATTCCAAAAACCGCGGTGCCCACAGGGAATACCGAAATTATAGCCGAGACCGGCACGTTGTTCGAATTATGCACAACGCAAACGTCCGACCCGCTATTATTCCAATTCAGAATAATACGCGTCGAAACGCGGGACAAGGTGTTGGCCTCTGCACCGCCACTCAAAGCAAGGGTGGTCGCCACTACCGACGCAGAAATCCAAACGCTCAATTTTCGAAACATCAGGGTCTCCCCTTAAAATTGGGTTCGCTCACACTTACCCTCCAATATATGCGCCGACAATATCCCACACCTTGAACCGTTTGTAATGCGATGGTTACAACGACATTTCGCCAGATGAGGCTTGAGACGCGGAGGCACCGTGGTCTCCAAACGCCGACCTAAGAAGCATCTCGTGTCCGCTGTGGGGCAGAATCGCCCCGCGGGGGAAGCAACCACTCGTACCTCTTCCAATTGTTTCGGGACTAGCGGCAACGAGAGTGTTGCGAGATCGCTACAGACGCGTGCCCGCAAATATGGTTGGGTCGCTTTTCGTTGAGGTTGCCGACCTAATAATGAATTACGTCAGCACGTTGTCAATCTGGCAATCATGCGAGGTGGGCGGCGAACAAGGGTGTCGGCGTGAGTAACCGTGAGTAACTGTAGCGTATGGCGGCTGGTACGGTTCCATCGGGTGCGGGTTCCCTCGTCGCCCACTTTAATGTGCGCGGCCGCGTTCGTGGTGGTTTGGGTTGGCGGCGGGGCACAGGCCCAGCAATGTAATACGACGGGCACCAACCAGACGTGTACCAACTCGATCTCTCTGTCGGGAGGCGCCAACGGTATTCTCGATAATGCCACTCTAACAGTGAACAACACCAGCGCCGGGACGATTTCGGGCGGCGTGTTCGGTGTCAACGCCGCCGACACCGCCAACGTCGCAAATTTCGGAATCATTTCGGGAGGCGTATTTGGCATCAACGCCACCAACGCCGCCAACGTCATCAATTACGGGTCCATATCGGGCGTCATCGGCATCAGTGCGAGTGCTTCGAACGTCACCAATAATTTGGGCACCATCTCTGGAAGCGTATTCGGCATCAGTGCGAATGCCGCAACCGTGAACAATTCTGGCGCCATTTCGGGAGGCACGTTCGGAATCCTTGCAACCACCGCCACAGTGACTAATTCCGGAACCATCCTGGCCGCCGCCGGAGGCCGCGGCATCAACGCCAACGACGCTGCCACCGTCACCAATTCCGGAACCATCTCCGGTGGGGCGTTTGGCGTATTTGCCAACAACAATGCCGACGTATCGAATTCCGGCACGCTTTCGGGGAGCAGCCTCGGCATCGGCGCGGGCAGCGGTACCGTCACCAATTCCGGAGCCATATCGGGTAACATCGGTATCAATTTTGGTGGCAACTCCGACGTTCTCAATTCTGGAACCGTCACTGGGACTGGCGGCACGGCCATCAACTTCGTTGCTGGATCGAACGCGCTTACGCTCGCCCCGGGCTTCGTAATCAATGGCAAAGTCATCGGTGCTGGCGCAGATACATTTCGGCTGGGAGGAGCTAGCATTGGGACCTTCGATGTCAGCCTGATAGGGCCTACCAGCCAATACGAGGGCTTCTCGACATTCAACAAAGTCGGTAGCTCGACCTGGACACTCACCGGCACCACTGCGCTGGCGCTGCCGTGGACCGTTCTACAGGGCACGCTCGATGTCGTCGGCTCGCTGGCGAACTCGCCCTTCACCGTGCAAGGCGGCGTGCTTGCGGGGAATGGGACAGTTGGCACCATACAGGTCAACAACGGCGGGACCTTTGCGCCGGGATCACCTGGAACGCCTGGTACCTCGATGGCCGTCGCTGGCGATCTCGCATTCCACTCTGGCGCGGTCTATATGGTGCAGGTCAATCCTTCGACCGCTAGCTTGGCAAATGTCACCGGAACCGCCGCGCTTTCCGGCAACGTGCTGGCCGCCTTTGCGCCGGGCAACTATATCCAGAAGCAGTACGACATTCTCCATGCGGGGGCGTTGAGCGGCACCTTTGCGGGGGCAAATGCCACCAATGCACCGGGCTTTGCCGTAAGCCTGAGTTACACGAATACCGATGTATTTTTGAACCTTAGCGCAGCACTTGGTGCGGGTGGCGGGCTCAGCATCAATCAGCAGGACGTTGCCCATGCGATCAACAGTTCCTTTAACAGCGGTGGCTCATTGCCGCCCGGCTTTTCCACACTGTTCGGTCTTAGTGGTGGCAATCTTGCCTCCGCGCTGACCCAGCTCTCCGGCGAAGTCGCAACCGGCTCGCAGCAAGTCACTTTTGATGCGATGAGCCTGTTTTTGGGTGTATTGACCGATTCATTCATCGTCGGACGCGGTACGGTTCCGACCCCGCGATGTGCGGCGATGCGGTTTGCCGCAGAGGACGATTACGGAGCGAGTGCGTATTCTTCGAATAACAGCGGCAAGCGCACGAGCCAAGAGCGCGACGCCTACGGCGTGATCAGCAAGTCGCCGCCGTGTCCTTTCAACTTCGATCAACGCTGGAGTGTGTGGGCAGCAGGCTTCGGCGGTTCGCAAACCACCGATGGCAATGCGGCGCTCGGATCGAACAGCACGACGAGCCGCATCTCCGGCACA
>Ga0207068_1269_pt1 | contig 10404 bp, 9 predicted proteins | sample Alteio_BWMinCont_23_FD_153475 | JGI IMG/M metagenome (GOLD analysis project Ga0207068, IMG submission 153475) | Enriched cells from forest soil in Barre Woods Harvard Forest LTER site, Petersham, Massachusetts, United States -... | ecosystem: Environmental > Terrestrial > Soil > Temperate forest >... | reverse complement strand
AGCAAAATTAACCGTAACATGACCTCCCTCCCCACCACGACTATTATGCTGCGTTTGGTGCTCACCTTGCATGATGTTGCCACTTGCTTTTTGCTCACTAAAGTTGTATGCCATATTTAATCCTCCAAAACACTAAAAAGTCATTATGCCGTAAATGAATAGTCGGCCTCACAATATCGGGAGGGGCTTATTTAGTCATAACAGCTTGCCGCACGCGTTAGAAACAATCCCTTATCAATTAACCTCTTTATAGCGATACGTGAGTATTCATTTCCATTATTAGCAGCTTTTTCATACCACCTACAAGCTATTTGCATATCTTTCGAAACGCCTTCACCATTTTCATACATCTCCCCAAGTCTGTATTGTGCATTCGCGTGCCACTGTTCGGCGGCTTTTTGATACCACTCGCCAGCTTTCTTTGCATCTTTGGTAATGCCATCACCTTTGTCATACATTACCCCAAGAGCGTATTGCGCCGCCGCAACCCCCTGCTCTGCGGCTTTGCGAGTCCACTCAGCCGCAAGCTTTAAATCCTGTGGAACTCCTTGACCAGTGGCATATGCATACCCAAGTTCGCTCTGCGCCTGAGCATCCCCCTGCTCAGCGGCTCTGCGAGCCCACTCAGCCACAAGCTTTAAATCCTTGTCAACGCTGTCACCATAGGCATACATCACCCCAGGAGCGTATGGCGCATTCGCATCTCCCCTTGTAGGGGGAATAGAAGATGTATTACTCGAACTGCTAGAACTTATTCCCGATTGATAAGCATTTAAAATTGCGGATGGTGAACTCACAGGCTTTTCTGCAACAAGGCTTGGGACTGTTTCCGCTCGTAGGCTTGTGGTTTGAGCAGCACTCTTCAATGATTTTACCACCTCCAATATTGCTTTCATGGCCTCTTTATAATTTAAGGGTTCAATATTGTCGTTTATATAAAATTCATAGGTTTGTTTTGAATCAACGTAAACTAACTCCGCATTGTGTTTTTGTAAAAACTTGTTATAGACCTCTTCATTTTTGGATGACGGGCCTTTGTTATCTTGACGTTTTCTGAAAAAACTGACCAACTGACCTAAAACATAAACATCTTTTTCTGTTTCCTTATTGATAAGCTCATTGGCAATATTTGGGCTTGTTCTACCACTCTGGCTTGCTGAATGTGATTCCGGGCTAGAAGCAAAATTAACCGTAACATGACCTCCCTCCCCACCACGACTATTATGCTGCGTTTGGTGCTCACCTTGCATGATGTTGCCACTTGCTTTTTGCTCACTAAAATTGTATGCCATATCTAATCCTCCAAAATATTCATTTACGAATTAGGCCCATTACGCTGGGTCTGCTTTTCCCCTTGCATTACGTTCCCACTGACCGCTTGACCTGCAAAATTAAACTTGGAGGTGCTTTGAGTGTGATTGTTATAAGCTGTGGTATAAGTTTGGTGCATATCCCCTCCCCCAATACGAATGGCTCCACTTGAATTGACCCCGCCTGCTATGCTTGTGACATCTCGACCTGCGTCAGCGCGAACATTGGCGTTGCCTCGATTAACGATGGTGGCGCTATCACTGCTTGGACTACTGGCTGCACTTGATGCGGCATCGTTTGAAGAATTTTGCAAAGCCTTTATCATCCCGGTAATGGCGGTCACGGCTTTCCCGGGCTCTAAGGGCTCGTCATTAACATAGAGCGTATGTTTTTGTTGTTTCTTGTTATAACCTAACTCTGCTTGGTGAGGCCTTAATGTGGCATTATAGGCTTCAAAGTGTTGGGTTTTTTCTCCTTCGTGCTCCTCATCACGGAAAAAGGCTTTGAGTTGACTCAAAATTTTGGTGCTATCTGGTTTTTCTTCTTTTCTTTCAGGCGTAGGCTCGGCAGCAGGAGTGCCTCCCCCTCCGATACTAATAGGACCTTGCGCTTTAACTCCACCTGCAATGGTTGTCACATCGCGACCTGCTTTTGCTTCTATAGTAGCATTGCCTTCATTAATGGTACTAACTTCTTTAACAAAGACCTGAACCTCTTTTTGTGTTTCTTGATTGGCTTTTTTAACCGCAGGCATTTTTTCGGTTTCTTTCTGTTTCATTAAAGCAATGATGTCTTCAATATTGTTTGAGCTCTTAGCCGTCAATGCCAGGTTTAATAAGTCTCCAATGTCTTTTAACTGGCCCGTCAGTGCAGCGATTAGATTTTTATTACGGTCAGCAGATAAAAAAGATTTCAGCTTACCGACGGTATCCTTCTTAGCTGTGATTGATTGAATGAGATTCAAACAAGTGCTTAAGCAGGTATGTAGTTCATCTAGGGTTTGTTTACAGTAGTCTGCTTGCTTATGAGTATTTAAATCATTAACGATTTGACTGACAATATTGACTTGATGGTTTAATTCTTTACAAGCTTTTTTGTTATCCTTCATTTGCTCGTATTGTCCATTAATGCTACGAGCAATCTCTATAATCTTGGAAGCAATACCGGTGGGGTCTAAACTCGAAACAGCGGAGACGACAGCAGAAGCGACGATGGCCATATAAAAACTCCTTATTAAAAACTGAAATATATCCATAACTGGGGGTACCCAGGCTTGCCATCCTACAAAGAGATTGATTGGAAAGTCAAACGACATGTTTTTTAATAGCCAGCATTAAAACTGGTTGGCTACCGGTTGCTAGTTTGAAAAGTAAACATTCGGTGAACTACACCTGATTTGGTTAATGAGCTAATAAGCCTTAAGCCCTTGGGCTCTAGTTACTTTTCCCAGAGCCAAAGCTGCAATCCTTTCTCAAAAGGTGTGCTACGCACGCTCTTTGATCACCCTATCGCTTAGAACAGGGCCAGTTGTCATCAACTATATTTTAAGATAAATTTTAAAATTATTTATTATTTCATTTTTCTAACTTTTAATGTGCGCGTGGATAGCCCTTTGGGCCGTATGAAAAAACCTGATTAATAAGCTGTTTGAAAGTCATTCTGTCGCATTGTTTCGGCTTTCAAACAGCTTATTAACAGGTATTTTTCACACTCTATCCACCCGCGCTTTCGTTTAAAACTAATAACTAATTTAAAAATTTTAGGCTATTTTTTCCTGCGCTTTATACCAATCTGATAATTTTGCATTAGCAATTACGATTATTTTCCTCATTAATGCAGTTAATGCAACCATCTTTTTCTTTCCTCTATTAAGCATACCTTTATAATATTCTCCAAGGCGGCCTTTGCTTTGGGACGCTGTCATGGCTGCCATAAATAATATGCATCTAATATCTCGTCTACCGCCTTTTGTCTTTCTATAACCTATCATTTGACCACTTTCATAAGGATGTGGCGCCAAGCCCACTAAACTTGCTATTTCTCGACGATTAATTTTACCTAGTTCAGGCAATAATGCTAATAATGATCCCGAAGTAATCACTCCTACACCATCAATTTCTTCTAAGATCTTTTGTTTTTCCTTTTGTTCAGGCTCTCTTTCAATGAGCGCTTGTATTTCTTCCTGTAGGGCTTTCAATTGCTTTTCAAATACCTTGATTATGCTATTACAACATTTTACAATATAAGCATCTTGATTTGGCGCTTGCCTCCGGTTTTTTTCTTGCACTAACATTTGTTTTAAATCTAATCGCCTTTGCACCAACTGTTGTAGCTTTGCTTGGTTTTCAGATTTCATGACAAATAATTCTAAATTTTCATGACGTTCATAACCGTACCTCGCTAACCCTGCTGCATCAATGGCATCCGATTTAGCTTGTTTACCTAAAGAACGAATAAAATATTTTACCTTTCGGGAATTAGCACGATGGAGTGCAATATTTCTATCTAGGAGATAACCAGTCAATGCCATTTCATAGCCACCGGTAGTTTCAAGAGGACTTCCATGTCTGCTACCAATGAAGCTCTTTTAGCGACCACTAAACAAACTGTCTAGCATTTCTTGTCTAGCATCCGTAATGGCTAGTTGAAGAGCATTGTTGAAATTTGTGAATCCAGGCGGTTCATCCCATTTACCTTCCACTTTCTGGAGAATTTCTGTTTCATGATGCCACAATACCTTTTTCTTATCTCGTGGATCTACCAATTCGCCCACCAATACACACCGAGCTTCAGGGCCTCCTGATGGAATAAAACCTGCTGCATACCTACGTTTGGCGCCAATAGCCCTTAATTCTAAGGTTAATAATAAATCACCATTTGTTTCTGCTAAAACATTAGGATGTTTTTTCCGGTTGTTATCCAGGGGTTGTTGATAAACGGTAGCAACCATTTTGCCTTGGTTCAAACGTTTGGCAAAAGTTTCAGGCATTTCCTGGTACCACTTTACGTCAGTGTTCTTTAGAGCATTACTTAAATCTTTGTTTGCAATGCCGGTTATAGCCATGTCGAGTAATCCTTGGTCTCCCTCAATAAATATATCTGGTTTGGAGGGTTTATAGGCAGCTACGGTAATTTTTTGCTTTGGATTTTGCCAAAAAGATTCTTGTAATGGTATATTGCGATTAGTGGCGCAGCCATTGAGCAAAAATGTTATTAATCCTAATAATAGGATTCGAATGCCTAACTTCATGATTTGCCTCCTTTTTTAGCCAGAGAATGCCATTCTTCTATACCACCAACCAATTTCTCTAATAAACGTTTTGAAACTCCTGATTGTTGATCAACAAAACTTGAACTAATTTCAGGTTCACTTTGTACTAAATAAGTTCTTTGGAAAGTGGAACCATTCCGAGTGGTGATAGTCATCATCACTGTTAAAGTAATCCTAAAATTCTGAGAGGCGCCCGAGGTACGAGATGACTTAAAGAAAATATCGATCAAAACCTCATTAGCAGAAGGTGATTTGGCCTCATGGATTAACTCTACACTTTTGAATACTTGATTTTGTTGTAATACATCTTTAAAGGAGGTCATAAAAATGGCTTGTTCAGCCTTGCCATAGCTAACGGTATAACGGCTTGGATTATTATTGCGGTCGATAGAGTCCATGGTAGCCATAGCCAATGCACCAATAAGACCATTACCTTGTTGTGTTTGACTTGGAATAGTTCCTGCATATTGCTTACCCAACTCCCATTTCAGCAATGCATTTTTTTTCACATGGAAATCGATAGGCTTATCATATTTTACAGGTGGCATAATGGGTTTTGTTCCACATGCCGTTAAAAACATTAATCCAATTACCAGTACAAAATATTTACCTAAATGCATGTTTTTTGTCCTTTTATCCTTTTGCCCTTTTTTCCTTATCCTAATTACCCTTTTGCTGAATGGTCTATTTTTTCATTTCATCCTGAAAAGCTTTATCAACAATAAGTTGTTTTTGTTCGGCTGTCAGATGTTGCCATTTAACAGCTGGGACACCCCGATAACTTTGTTCAGGAGTGCATCCTATGAGCAACAAAATCGTAGAGATGAACGCTAATTTTCTAACAGCAGATTTCAATAACATTATTTAGTACTCGCGCTTACTTTTTTATGCCCGCGTTGATGATCTGCTTTAGTTTTGGAAATACTAGATTTTGGAGGTTCTACGCAATTGTCTGGTACAATACGAGTCGTTGCGCCATAAATCACTAAGATAGGTTGACCAATTTGAAATTCAAGATCTTGAGCTTGTGTAATGGCAATCGTAGAATCACCTTTAAGTTTAATGATATATTCATATCCCTGATGTCGGTTAATGGCTTTATCGACTTGATTTCCAATCACACCCCCAACGACAGCACCTCCAATAGCACCTGCTATATGGCTTCTGTCATTGCTACCCAAAGCAGAACCGCCTGTGGCACCTGCCGCCGCTCCTGCTAGCCCCCCTATTCCCCCACTACTGGCATCAATTTTAACTTTTCGCTTTCCAATAATAACGCCCTGAACGACTTTGCTGGCAACGCCGGCTTCTGCAGCTTCATAGGTATTAGGAGATACGTTTTTCCCACAACCGCCTACTAAAATAGCTGCTGTGGTAAGCATAATCAGAAGTAACACTCTTTTCATAAAATCATCAACCTAATGTTAGTATGCTAAAATGGCTATAGAAACATTTGATGTTCCTATAATTTAAAACCAATTTAAAAAAATAAAGAACATTTGTCAATAGTCAGTCTGTGGATCATGTAAGGTGATACTAAGCTACCTTATTTTGGGAGTTCAACCGATGATACTCGATTGGAAATATTGAAACCATAATTTTAATAGCGCGCTTTACCACCTATTGGAAAAAAAGATGGCGTTGTGGTTTTCTTTGCCAACAAAAAGCGGTCAGTAGTTACTTATCGTTAATTATACATTTATCGCTTTTTTGCTCTCGATATCTTCGAAACCCCGGGTGGTGGAGGTGGGGGTGGTGGATGTCCGCCTGGTGGCGGCGGCGCCATTGGACGTCCGCCTGGTGGTGGATGTCCGCCTGGTGGAGGTGCCATTGGTGGTAACCTTGATCCCGGATTTAGCAATCCTCCAACCGCACCTCCACCCGCCCTTACATCTTTTGCTTTTGCTTTTGCTCTTTCTGCTTTTTCTCTTTCTGCTGATGCCATTGCTTCTGCTGCCTTTGCTTCATCTCGTGCTCCCCATAGTTCTTCTAATTGTTTTGCTTCTACTGCATCTAGTCTCCTCCTTTCTGCTTCGTCCGTCTTTGCCCTTGCTGCTGCTGACGCTTTCTCCCTTTTTATTGCGTCTACCTTTACCCTCGCTCTTTCTGCTGCTTCTGCCCCACCCCCTGCTGGTGCTTCTGTCCGTGCCCCTGCTGCTGCTGCGCCTGTTGCTTTTTTTGCTTTTTTATTTTTGTGTTGTTTTTCTAAATTCTTTGCACCTCCTGGACCTTTCCTAGCTGCCTTTGTTTGACCTTTTCTTCGATCTACTTCTTTTAGGCCACCTCCTCCGGCCGCCGCCGCCAATCCTTTTTTAGCGGCTTTTGGTTTTTCTCCCTCTCGCTTTAATTCTTCTACTTCGCCCCCTCCTCCTTTAGCGGTCGCCACTGATTCTTTTTTATATCCTGCCCCGCCCCCTACTTTTGCAGGTATCACTGCGTCATCATCATCATCATCATCGTCTTCTTTTTTATCCGCTTTCCGCTTAAATTCATCTCTTGCTTCCTCCAATGCTTTTTCATCTACTGTACCGTCATCGTCGTCATCAAGAGCAGCTCTTCCGCCCCCTCCTCCGGGAGCTGCCTTAGCGGGTGCTTTTAGCGCGGCTAAAGCACCCAATCCTGCTTCCAATTGAACTCTTATCGCATGCAAATCACCATACTTTCTTATACGTTTCCCCGGACCAATCTCTTCCACAGTGCCCCTAATGGAATAGAAAACCCTTACTTTTCCTGGACCCAAAATTGTACTTAATTTCTCTAATTCCGGCCCACAGTCTAAACAAGGTTGTCTTTCTGTGTATAATGATAAACTAATCTTTGCACCACCCCGTACAGCAGTTTGAAATTTCTCTTTAAGATCTTTATAGTCTGCTGTCGCCGCCAATTCAGGAAATACTTGATTAAGAGCCTGGGCTAAAGCTATTGGCTCAGAATGCGCAGTATTCTCTCGACTAAAAGCCGCTTCTGGTTCATAGGGCACACCATCAACAACCAATTTAACGGCACAAGCATTACTATATGCTCCTGCTTTGAAATCTCTCAATGCTACTTCTCCACCGATTCTTCTCCTTTCCCCCGCTGCTTTAGTCGCAAGCTCCTGTAAATCTCTACCCATAGACCCACGCTCACCTTTTATAGCTGCACCATAATCGGCATACTCTTGTTTTAACGGAGTTGAGGCCATATAACCACCTATAATTAAAAGTTGTAACAAGTATTTATAAATATAGAACAGGGGTAGGGCTCTGTCAAAATACGAGAAAATTTCCTGATTTCTTCATGGAGATTACAAAATTTCAATGCGCAAAATATATTTTTTAATGCTTTCATCGCTAATGAGGTGTGAAAATAATTTTACTTTTTCTTCTTCACAAAATTCATCAATCGCTTCTTTTTATATTCTTGCCGAGGGGTCAGTGTATTGCGCTTTCCCGCATAAGGATTGTCACTGGTTTTAAATTCTAATCGTATGGGTGTGCCTTCGAGTTTTAAACGCTTACGAAACGTATTCATCAAATACCGTTTATAGGTATCGGGCACAGATTCGGTTTGATTGCCATGAATAACGATAATGGGCGGATTATGCCCTCCCGCATGTGCATAACGTAATTTAATGCGTCTTCCTCGGATCATGGGCGGGGTATGTTCTGTGACAGCCGCGATTAATACGCGGGTTAGTTGAGCGGTAGAAAATTCTTTATTGGCGGATTGATAAGCTTTTTGTACGGAATCAAATAAATTCCCTACCCCAGTTCCATGCAATGCAGAAATGGTATGCACTTTAGCAAAACTTGCAAACGTTAACCGGTATTGTAAAGTTCTTTTTATCTGATCGCGTTGTTCTTTATCTAAACCGTCCCATTTATTCATGGCCAAAACCAACGATCGACCGGTTTCTAAAACAAACCCCAATAAGCCAAGATCTTGATCGGTAATCCCTTCTCGTGAATCCATTACCAAAATAACCACATGACAATCCTCAATGGCTTTTAAGCTTTTGACCACGGAAAATTTTTCAACAGTTTCATGAACTCGAGCACGACGCCGTACCCCTGCTGTATCAATCAGGGTGTATTTCGTTCCCATACGTTCTAACGGAATATAAATGCTGTCTCGCGTTGTGCCCGGCGCATCAAAAACCACCACGCGTTCTTCGCCAAGCATACGGTTTACGAGCGTGGATTTCCCCACATTCGGTCGACCAATGATGGCGATTTTAATACCCCTTTCTTGAAGATTCTCTTCTGTTTCGGCTTCTGGGATTGGGAAAGGCGCTAATACCGTTTCCATCAAGGGCTGAATACCGCGCATTTGACTTGCGGCAATGGGAATAGGCGTGCCTAAACCCAATTCATAAAAATCTGCAACGGCCACTTCTGGATTTAGACCATCGATTTTATTACAAACCAAATAAACTTTCTTTTCCTGAAGTCGCAAAGCTTCTGCAATGCTTCTATCTCCGAGTGCCAAACCATTACGTGCATCCACCAAAAATAAGACGATATCCGCTTCATCAACGGCTTGCCAGGATTGTTCTTCGGTTAAGAGATCAATATCATCATTTAGCAAATCTTGCGCACCGACACCACCGGTATCAATCACAATAAAAGGTCGATCGAGTATACGACCTTCTCCATATTGGCGATCGCGCGTTACCCCTGGCATATCCACCACTAATGCTTCACGACTTCTCGTGAGTGCATTAAATAAGGTGGACTTGCCAACATTCGCTCGTCCTACGATAGCAATGACAGGAACCAAAGCTAGCTCCCCTTAAGATCCTCTGATGGCGCAGCATAGGCAATGACTTTGCCGCCTCGGCCTAACACATACAGGATACCTTCTTTTATATGAGGTACGGCTTCAACACCTGCACCATCCACTTTAGTTCTTCCGAGATAAGCACCATCAGCCCTAGAAAGCCAGTGTAAATACCCCTCTTCGTCCCCTACAACCACATACTGATGCCAGAGGGCAGGAGCAGATAATTGCCGACCATATAATGCATCTTGTTTCCAAATGGTCTTACCAGAATTTTCTGTCAGTGCCCAGAGAACACCTTCATGATCAGAGACAAATAAATCCTTTTCACCCACTGCAATGCCGGAATGTGAGGACAATGGACGCTCCCAAATAAGTTGTCCGCTATCCGCTTGTAAGGCGGCAATTTTTCCCTGATAACTAACGGCATAAATTCGATTATGTTTAACGACAGGATCGGCGCTGATATCGATCATTCTCTGGGGATCGGATCTGCCTTGTGAAACGCCAATTTCACGTTCCCAAATTGGAACACCATCTCTTTTGTCTAATGCTTTTAGTTTTCCGGTTGAAAAACCTACCAATACATGATTTTTATGCAACACCGGACTGCTGCTTCTTCTTAACATCAAAGGCGGCGTATGAGACGCGTAACGCCAGAGTTCTTTTCCATCCCGAGTGCGAAAAGCAAAAACACTGCCATCCATCACATGCACAAAAACCACTTCTGGATTCCCTTGTGGCGCAGCTAATATAGCGCCATTAACTTTTGCTTCCCAACTTTGTGCACCACTTGCCAATTGATATGCCAAAACTTGACCGTCTTTAGTACCAACGACGATCTTGTCCTGGATCACACTCGGTCCTGCCGCAATCGCTTGATTGGTCGAAACCTCCCAGTGCTTTTTACCGGTTTTGGGATTCAACGATAGAATTTTACCTTTATGATCAGCAACGATGATTTGTGCATCGGTAACCGCTAAACGCAATTTGCCATGACTTTTTCCTAAACCCGCACTTTGGCTATTCGTCCAAACCACTTTAGGTTTAATGGCATTTGA
>Ga0207068_1294_pt1 | contig 10484 bp, 8 predicted proteins | sample Alteio_BWMinCont_23_FD_153475 | JGI IMG/M metagenome (GOLD analysis project Ga0207068, IMG submission 153475) | Enriched cells from forest soil in Barre Woods Harvard Forest LTER site, Petersham, Massachusetts, United States -... | ecosystem: Environmental > Terrestrial > Soil > Temperate forest >... | reverse complement strand
GGCAAATATATATTGCTTCAAACCAACACTAATTCTATCTATCGGCATTCTAAAAAAGCAGAATACTTTATTTATAGTGTAGCCAAAAAGAAAGTAAAGCAAGTAAGCAAAGGCAAGCAGGTGTTCTATGCGACCTTTTCTCCTGACAATACCAAAATTGCTTATGTATATGATAATAATCTATATATACAGTATTTTCTTGGTGATTCCACAGTACAGATTACACATGACGGATCCATGAATAATATTATAAACGGAAAAACGGATTGGGTGTATGAGGAAGAATTTGTTTTGGTTCAAGGATATCAATGGTCACCTGCAGGAGATAGAATAGCTTATTATAAATTTGATGAAAGCAAAGTGAAACTATACCAGCTGCCTTATTATGACAGTTTATATCCTCAAGAGTATAAATATAAGTATCCTGTTGCGGGTGAAGACAATTCAAAGGTAAGTGTCTGGATATATGATACAAAAAATGGTTCAAATCAAAAACTAAACATCCATGAAGAAAATGACCAGTATATACCGCGAATTATTTGGACCAGGAGTAATGATGCTTTGGCCATTGAGAGATTAAATCGCGCTCAGAATAATCTTGAATTGATGGAAGCTACTGCCCCAGACTGGAATTTAAAGCCATTATTTACTGAAATTAATAAGCGCTACCTTGATATTTCAGATAATATTCATTTTTTCAAGGATAACTCATTTATTATGACCTCAGAAAAAGAAGGGTATAATAACATTTATTATTATGACAAAAATGGTGCACAACTTCGTAACATTACACCCTTTCAATACGATGTAGATGATATATTAGGTGTTGATGAAGCAAAAAGCATTATTTATTATTCATCTAAAGAGCCAAAACCCAGAAAGATGACCATTTTCAGGATAAAAATGGATGGATCTGATAAAAAACAGGTCAACAAAGATGAACTTGGTCACAATTCAATCGAATTTGCAAAAGATTTTCAACATTATCTGATGACCTCCTCATCTACTATGTCGCCATATATAACAGGCGCTTATACGATTGATGGAGAACGGATACACGTACTCCAGGATAATAGGGATGTGGCCAAAGAAATTGAAAGTTATAATTTTAGCCCAAAAGAATATTTTGATATTAAATTGAGTGATTCAGTCACGGTGAGTGGATGGATGATAAAACCACCTGATTTTAAAAAGAATAAGAAATATCCTGTTCTGTTTTCTATTTACGGCGGCCCTGGTATACAGACGGTTACTGATGCATGGGGTGGGCCATTAGATGCCTGGCATCAATACATGGCTATGAAGGGCTATATCGTAGTATCTGTGGATAACCGGGGTACAGGTGGAAAAGGGGAGGCTTTCAAAAAAACAACCTATAAAAAGCTTGGACAAAAAGAAAGTGATGACCAGATAGCTGCCGCCAAATACTTTGCCAGCCAGTCTTATGTAGACCCAGATCGTATTGGCATATATGGTTGGAGCTTTGGTGGCTACATGGCAGCTATGTGTATTACAAAGGGTGCAGGAGTATTTAATACTGCTGTGGCAGTGGCCCCGGTTACAGATTGGCGATACTATGATAATATCTACACAGAAAGATATATGGGTAAACCGCAGGATAATGCAGCAAACTATGAAGCTGGTTCTGTTATGACCTATGTGCCAAAAATGACCGGCAACTTTTTAGTGATACATGGTACTTATGATGATAATGTACACCCCCAAAATACTTTTATGCTGCTTAAGGAAATGATAAAGCTTAATAAAAAGTTTGATTCAGAGTTTTATCCAAACAAGGCGCATGGCATTTCAGGTGGGTACACAAGGCTTCATGTTTACACCAGGATCACAGATTATATATTGAATCATTTGTAATCGGATAATTTTTGTAGTTTGCGGGGCAAATCAAGGGAATGAGTTACTTTGTTATTTAGTTATTACCTGGTTTTGTTGCCCTTGTTAAATTATAGAATGCGTCAATATAACATATAACTTAGAAACCAAAAACTTAATAACTTAAAATGGAAAGAGAAGAAGAAATGGGGACCACGCCGATCCAAATGGCGGGCAAATCCGATCAAAAAGGTCATCCCAGAGGCCTGTGGATACTTTTCGGCACAGAATTGTGGGAAAGGTTCGGATATTACTTAATGGTTGGAATTTTCTTTTTGTATTTGATTGATTCGACCGGGCATGGTGGTAAAGGTTTTAGCAATAAAATGGCTGCCGACCTTGTAGGGTCTTTTATTGCACTTGTTTATTTAACTCCATTTATTGGAGGTCTGATTGCTGACCGCTACCTCGGATACAGAAAAGCAATTATTCTAGGAGCTTCGATGCTTGCTCTTGGCTATTATACTTTAGCAATACCAGGTGATACTGCTTTGTATGTTGGATTATTATTGATCATTGTAGGTAATGGCTTTTTTAAACCCAATATAAGTACCCTTTTAGGTAATATATATAGCCGGGAAGATCTTCGTCCAAAAAAGGACGTTGCTTATAATATTTTTTATATGGGTATTAACCTCGGTGCATTTGTTTGCAATTTCGTGGCAGCATATATGCGGAACCATTATGGATGGGGATATGCTTTTGCAGCAGCAGGCGTAGGTATGACAATTGCGCTTCTATGGTTTGTGATGGGAAGCAAACACATTAAAGATGGAGATATTAAAAAGCCGCTGCAGGAAGGTGACATGTCAATGAGTAAAATAATGGGCTCTGTATTTCTACCGGCAGCAATAGCGGCGGTTATTGGATGGTTTATGGGCAAGATAATAGGTCATACCATATTTGGAACCCCATCAAACGATGCGTTTATGTTTGCCTGTGTGCCTATCATCATTTTTTACATTGGTTTATATGTGCGTTCAACTAAAGAGGATAAAAGAGGACTTGGGGCGCTATTTGCGTTCTTTATTGTATCTATTGTATTTTGGGTGATATATAATCAAAATAGTACAGGCTTAACGATTTGGGCTGACCAATATACTGCAAGGGAAATGCCGAAATCTATGTCAGGATTTGGAAAAGGCCTTGGTATGATTCAGACATTATCCACCAAGCCTGACAGCGAAACTAAAATAAATGAGTATTTTGCCCCAATACTTGATAACAATGGAAAAACCCAACAGGTATTAGATGTCAACCCTTATTTCCAAAACCTTCCGAAGGATCAATGGCCAGCCGATGGTAAGGCTGAATTAATATCTACGGAAATATTCCAATCAATAAATCCATTCTTCATAATATTCCTTACTCCAATTGTAGTAGGCCTTTTCATGTGGTTGTCAAGGCGCAAGCGAGAACCAAATACGCCTTCGAAAATTGGTATGGGAATGGTAATTGCGGGTGCCTCGTCTTTATTAATGTTATTTGCCGTAATGTCAACCAATATTTATCACAATAAAACTGAAATGTATTGGATCATATGTACTTATGCTTTATTTACTTTAGGTGAACTTCTTGTCAGTCCCATTGGACTTTCATTGGTATCAAAATTATCACCGCCACGCATTACAGCTCTTATGATGGGTGCATGGTTCCTTGTAAACGCAATTGCAGGTAAAGTGGCAGGTTTGATGGCTACGTTTTGGGATAGTTTCACCAACAAAGCAAGTTACTTTTTAATCCTGGTTATTGCTGCCGGGGTAGCAGGAAGTATAATGTTTGGTATGAGCAAATGGATTGCTCAAGTGATCCGCGAAAAGACTGGCGCTGATTGATCTATAATTTAATGTTTTGAATATTGTTATGCAGAAGCCCGGCTCTTTCCGGGCTTTTGTATTTTATCAGCGTGTTAAATATTAGAAACCGGAATCTAATTCAGCTTTGGCTTTCTTTGAAAATCTGTAATATCTATGACCGGACCTACGCCATAATTTCCGCTATGGTCCCCAGCCGCCATAATGTTATCTTTATTCCCAACGTGGTTATGACCCTGGTTGCTACCCTGGAGGTTGCGGGTGGTATTGGCATGGTCTGCCCTATTTTCTAGTTTTTCGGTTGAACTTTTTTTCTTATTTTTCATAGTTTTAGTTTTAAAGTCTAACTTAATAACATAATAGAAATCTATTTTGTTTGAACTTAAAATGACAGACGGATACTAAAGAATTGTCACAAGTTTGCGTTTAGTCACAAGTTGGTATTTCGGCACGGTTTTATCAATCTCGTGTTATATCTGTTAATATTAATGTAAGAAAGTTTGTTACTTTCGCATAAACTCAACAACAATGAGATTAATTAACAGCATCATATACCCTTTCATTTTTGTGTGCCTGCTTTGGCTCATCATGATATTCCAATACGTGTCCCATATAAACCTGGGGGGCTTTGGTGTTTTCCCCAGGCATGTGGATGGACTGATCGGCATCCTCACGATGCCTTTAATACATGCCAATTATAGTCATCTTATTTCCAATACATTGCCCTTTCTTATTTTGGGATCTGGGCTCAATTATTTTTATCCAGACATTGCAACCCGGGTTTGGGCTATAATTTATATTCTTACAGGAACCCTGGTTTGGCTTTTTGCCCGAACAAGCGAACATATAGGCGCAAGCGGAATAATATACGGGTTGGCAGCTTTTCTTTTATTTGAAGGAATTTTCAGAAAAGATATTCGGCTGATGGCCATATCATTGCTTGTCACTATCTTTTATGGAGGTATTATTTGGGGCGTTTTTCCAGGCAACCCGCAAGTAAGTTGGGAAGGCCATCTTTTTGGAGCCTTGTCAGGTATATTTGCCGCATACATTTATAAAAAGAAAGGCGCTAAACCCCATAAGCATGATTGGGAAAATGAGGAAGACAAAGAAGAAGATGGCAGGCATCATATTTCACATTATTATGAAGTGAAACCGTAAATAGGGGACAGTGGTCAGTTGACAGTTGACAGTGGTCAGTTGACAAGGTTATTAGTGATTAAATTTTAATGCAAAACCGAGTACTTAAGAATGACTGAACTTTACGATATATTGCCGCTTGAATTGAAAGCCTCATTCGAAAATGGAGATTATGATGATGGTGACCCTGACGGTGGTTTGCAGGCAAATTCAATAAAATATTTGAATAATGAAGTGCATTTTGACTTTTCAATTTATTTAGGTTATAATCGCGAGTACGAAATTCAGAATTGGCAATTACAAGTTCTAAATTATCAAGACAGCAAAATTGATATTGATAATTTGGGTTGTTACTTTAACTTTTATTCAGACCATTTTTTGCTTTGGGAATTCAATGAAAGTGAAGTGGGTTTATACTTTCAAAAAAGTACTCTAACGCCCGAACTTTTATTGTCAGAAATTTATACAATTCATAATGATATTTTTGAAAATTATATTCCATTGGAAAAATATATAAATGGACATAACTTATTGACTTTGTGTAAGTACAATTCTGGAATATTTGGGAGCGGCCCCAAACAAATTTTAAATTATTATTTTGATTGTTTAGAAAAGGCAGGAATGGAACCCTATTATTTTGGAGAAACTAATCGGCCAAAATGGGATGGTAAAAAACATGTCCCAGCGGATACAGATTTTAAATTGGCCACAATAGGCGGTACATATTTCATTGGCCAAAATTTTAAATTCGTTCGGATTGACAGTGAGGATCCGACCAACAAAAAAGCCATCCCATTTCTGAAACGAATTTTTTCACACAAAATATACCGAACTTTCCCTTTTTTAAACCGGTTTATTTAGAAACAATTAAGCCTGAATATGCAAAAAAAAAATGATGAAGTGAAAAAGACTTCAGGCAAAATAGATGTATTTAGAGAACCTGACGCACAATATGTAAAAACCCAACTAAGGTTCTTTAACTCATTTGAAGAAATGAATAAAGCAGATGCAATGGAAATGGCTGCCACTGAAGGTATTGAACATTTGAAAAATGCCACTGCGCTTATTAAAAGAATTTATAAAAGTGAACTTAAAAGGAAACGGGCGTATAAAATAGAATACCGTTAGTGATGGATATACTTTTACCGGAATATAGAAATCTTCTATTAATTTTATTAAAACACGATGTTAAATTCATGCTTATTGGCGGGTATGCTGTTATTTATTATGGCTATGAGCGCGTAACATCTGATATGGATATTTTTCTGCAACCAAACAATGAAAACCGGGACAATCTTATTATTGCTTTAGAAGATTTTGGAATTGAAAATGATGACCTTGACGTATTGAAAACTAAAGATTTTTCTAATATCAATTTCTTTTTTGTTGGTGAAAGACCATCCAGGGTTGATTTTTTAAATAAGATAAATGGAGTAAGTTTTGACGAAGCAATGGAACAAGCCAACCATTTCCCACTTAAGGACAAGCAAGTGCCCATCATTCAATATCATCATCTAATCCTTTCTAAAATTATGAATAGCCGGGAAAAGGATAAGGCAGATGTAGAAGAACTTCAGAAAATAAATGCAGCGAGAAAAGACAAACTATAAATAAACATCCTAAACCAACAATCTAAAATAACTTTAATCATTTCCACCAAAAAAGCCATCCCATTTCTGAAACGGCTTTTTCATTAAATAAATCTAAAATATTACGTTTTATTCTACAATTACCTGCTGGTATCCTGTCGCGTCCTGTGTTGTAACCTTCACTATATAAAGGCCTTTACTAAGTCCGCTTACAGATATTGTTGATTTAGAATTGGCTTCTATAATATTTGAATAAATTAGCTTACCTGCACTGTTATAAACACTCACAAGTCCATTGCCTTCCATTTCGTTACAAGTTATATTTACAATCCCGGTTGAAGGATTTGGGTAAACATTAATTTCAATATTGCTACTGTTAGAATTTCGAATTCCGGTTGTATGCTTATTGTTATCCAGGTTAGTGTTTGCTAAGAGAACTGTAGATGCTCCCGTTTGGCCAATTGCCGCGCCAGTTTTCATATCAAAAAAATAAGCCTTTTGCAAGTCATACCGGAATATTCTATTTGGATCATCTTTATAATAATGTTTCCAGGTTGTACCGCCATTAGTAGTCAAAAAGACAATTTCGCCTTCACCATAGATAATGCCATTATTTGCATCAATGAATTGTACACCAAAAAGATTTACAGATGTATCCAGTGTTGTTGAAGCCCATGTCGAACCATTATCCATAGTTTTATAAACTGTGGCATTGCCTCCAATTACATATCCTGTATGTGCGTCTAAGAATGTCACCCCATATACGCTATTTCCAAAACTTGTTGAGGGGATCGCATTCCAGGTAGTACCTCCATCATTTGTATATTCAATACTACTATTATTATTTATAGCATAGATGTTGTTTGCATCCAGCGCGAAAAAGCCACCAAACAGGCTAAAGTTTATCCCTTTGGAGTTTGCCCACGTTTTGCCACCGTCTGTAGTTTTATAAATTATATATCCCATATTAGAAAGTACTGCAAAGCCGGTTAATTCCGAGGTAAAAAGCATAGATTCAATACTGACCTGAGAGCGGCTTACTCCTGTAAAGGACATATTTGAAACACTATCCCATGTCGCACCACCGTCAGTAGTTTTTATAAGTTGTTTGCCTCCGGCATATCCAATTGTAGTGCTGACGGTAGATATTGCGTTAAATGGACTTATGAACTTACTCATATCAACAGTTGACCAAGATTGCCCCCCATTTGTAGTCCGGCGTACATCAGGAGAGCCATTCATAGCGGTATTAAGTGAAATACCTGTCTTGGATTTAAAGAACCCTATGTCTGAAGCAGAATATGGGTCATTTCCCGATGATGCATCAACCCATTGCGCTGAAGCATTGATTGAAAATAAAACCGTAAGCGCCAATGATAAAAATATTGATAAATTACTTTTCATATGAGAGTAAGATTTAGATGTTTAATACAAATATAGAATAATCTCAGTTTGAGATTAAGAAATCATTAAATATTTGGAATTTGGTAAAGTATATTGTTCAATCGAGTTGGATTGTTACTAATACAGTTTGTTAACTCCTGACCACTTTTGCAAAACAAATTCTACCTTTGTACCTTAGTATATATGTATTATTACAACTATTAAATCTTTTTTATGGAAACTGAATTTTATGTCCTCCTGGATACTCATAAAGAATTGCTAGACCGTGCATCTAAGGCGCTTGCTGAACGTACTTTTTTTTCAGCTTATCCTGAACATCCTAAAGCCTACCCGGAAGATGGAGCGCAAAAAGGACTAGAATGGTTTAATAACCAGACCGGTAATCATTTTAAAGAATTGTTGCAAATAGGACCTGAAGATTGGTGTGGAGATGAAGTATCACCATATTCACAGGAACTTTTAAATATTAAATACCCATATTTTTCACCCGAAAACCTGGTTCAAAAGGCTAAGGAAACTCAAAAAGAATGGCGTGGAGCTAGTGTTGATACAAGAGCAGCTATTTTATTAGATAGCCTTGAACGAATCAGCACTCGTTTTTTTGATATAGCTTATGCAACCATGCACACTACAGGACAGGCGTTTATGATGAGTTTTCAGGCATCAGGCCCGCATGCCAATGATCGCGCTCTTGAGGCGATAACGGTAGGATATGATGAATTAAAGAGATATCCTCATTCTGCAGAATGGGAAAAGCCAATGGGTAAATTCTCTCTAAAAGTTAAAAAAACATGGAATCCAATTGGTCGAGGAATCGGACTGGTTATCGGTTGTTCTACTTTCCCAATTTGGAATACCGTACCGGGTTTATATGCAAGTCTTGTAACTGGAAATCCGGTTATTGTTAAACCGCATCCCGGGGCTATTCTGCCAATAGCAATTGTTGTTGCAGAGATCCAAAAAGCGCTGGCACTACAAGGCTTTAGCACTGATATTGTTCAATTAGCCGCAGATACCAATAGTAATCCTATAACCAAAGACCTTGCTGAACATAAAGATGTTAAAATTATTGACTATACAGGTGGCACCCATTTTGGAAACTACATTGAAAGCCTTCCGGGCAAAATAAGCTTTACAGAAAAGGCAGGTGTTAATTCCATGATCATTGATTCATTTAATGACATTGATTCCGCTACACAAAATATGGCATTTGCTGCTTCTCTTTATTCGGGACAAATGTGTACGGCGCCTCAAAATTTCTTTATCCCTAAAAATGGCATAATGGCTGGCGGTGAAAGTTTGACTTTTAATGCAGTTGCCAAAAAAATAGTTGATGCAGTAAAAGGTCTGGTAGAAAATCCAAAAATGGGCCCGGGTACGCTCGGCGCTATACAGTCTGTAAATACATTACAGCGGGTTGTTGATTCTAAAGTCTTAGACCATGGAAAATTATTGCTTGATTCAATAGAAATAAGGAATGAAGATTTCCCAAATGCCCGAATTGCAACTCCAATAATTATTGAGGTTGATGCGGAACATAAAGATTCTTTTTCTCATGAATTGTTTGGCCCAATTATCCTTCTTATAAAAACAAATGATACTACTCATTCGGTAATGTTGGCAAAGGAATTGGCAGAAGCTAAAGGGGCCATTACCTGCGGAGCTTATACGACAGACAAGGCAACTAAGGATTATATAGCTGAAGAAATGGAAGAGGCATTTACCCCTGTTGCATTTAACCTGACCGGGCCAATCTGGATGAACCAGAATGCTGCTTTTTCAGATTTCCACGTTACTGGTGGTAACCCTGCCGGTAATGCAACATTTACAGATACGGCATATATTGTAAGAAGATATGTTTGGGTGGGACATAAGGAGATAGAGTAGCCGACATAATTATTAGACGATGAGGCAATGAGACAATTAGGCAATAATTTGATTTTTGCGTCAGCCCAATTATCACATTATCACATTGCCTCATTTTCAAATAGTTTAGATCATGACATTAAAAGAAAGGTTAAATAGCTGGAGGCCATATATCCAGACGGATGGAGCCATGTATATAATCATGTTTCTAATTATAGGAATTGGTGTGGCCATTATGGTAATATTTTTTTAGAATAGTCAGTTAATAATAACTTGTGCTTGTCATGACCAAAATAGCCAACCTTTTTCTAAATTTGCGTGCTTTTTAAAGTTGACATGTCTTATTTTTAGGATGCAGCCCCTGAAGGCAGCATTTAAAAATCACCTGTCATTATTCTTAAACTTATTATTTAATTTCCTTAAGGGGATGTAGAAAAAACTTACAACATGAAAGAGAATATCATTCAGCCAATGATCGGACTGTTTGTTGCCGAACGCAACGCCTCCAGTTTGAATGAATTACTTTCGAGTTGGCCCCCGGCAGAAATAGCTGAACTCATTGATGAGACAGAAGATAAGGAGGAACGTCTCTTTATTTATGAATCCCTTTCTCATAACATTGCGGCCCATACTTTTGAATATCTTGAACTTCAATATCAAAAAGAGATATTAGAAGAGCTTCCCTACGATCGTATCCCAGAAATCTTGAATGAAATGTCGGCGGATGACCGTACTGGGCTATTGGAGGAATTGCCTCCCCATACCGTTTCACAACTAC
>Ga0207068_1285_pt1 | contig 10777 bp, 2 predicted proteins | sample Alteio_BWMinCont_23_FD_153475 | JGI IMG/M metagenome (GOLD analysis project Ga0207068, IMG submission 153475) | Enriched cells from forest soil in Barre Woods Harvard Forest LTER site, Petersham, Massachusetts, United States -... | ecosystem: Environmental > Terrestrial > Soil > Temperate forest >... | reverse complement strand
CGTTGTGCTGGTTCCGATCTGAGTCCATAGGTAAGGAGATGAAGCAGGATCGGATTTGTATATTTTAAACTTATAGTTTGTCCACGGCACATTTTCATTCCAGGATATTGTAAGCTTTCGATCGGAAGGTGTAAGAGTAAGATAAACAGAAGATGCTTTCTGAGAAGAGCCGATCAGAGTATCATTAGTTCCACCGTAGAAATTAATACGGTATGACCAGGCACTGTCATGTGTATTCAATACCGGCAGGATGTCGTAAAGTGAATCAGTCAGGTTATAAAGATAATTTCCGGTAATTGTTTTCACGAGCGCAGGAGAAGTCAGGTTCATTCCGTTCGACCGGTAGATCTTCAAGGTATACGGACCCGGATAAGCAACTGTATCTAATCCCTTGTTAAATGGAGGCTTATCAGCAAGGGCGTTTTTCCAGCGCAAAATCACCCTACCCTGATTTAAGCTGGTAGAATCAATATCCACATTGGTAATCACCGGCGTATCCCGGTTCAGTTCAGCGCAGGTGTTCTTAGAGGCCTGATTTTCGGCTCCATCGGTAAAAAGTGCCACAATTCTGTAGGAATAAGCAACCCCAGCCGCCAGACCGAACCCTCCGTTATTATCAATGAATGAAGTATCTCCAATCTGCCCCACCGGAGTGGTTCCGATCAGTGTATAGCCCCAGGAAGCAGGCACTCCGGTAGTGCAAGGTCCGGGATTGTTGGTATCACATCCTATCCTTCGATAAACTTCATACTGCATAAACGGATTAGGAACTGGATTACATATTTCCTGATCCCAGTGAAGATGCATGGCGGAACCGAAAGGAACCGCAGTAAGGCCTGTAACAGCAGGAGCGATTACGGTGATGTTGACGGTGGTATAACTCAAAAGGTGAATAGGAGTTAACGGATCACCGCTGTCGTTGTTCTCCAGACGGAATGTAGCCTGGTGAGGGGAGTTACGGACATGATCACAGGTGGTCTGCCAGTTGAATTGTCCCGTTATCGGATTTGTACCGAAAACACCAACACCAGGTTGTGTAGGGAATGTTGCGGCAGGGGATATCACATTGAATGCATCTCCGGCGGCGGAGATATTGAGTTGGTTTGCAGCGATGGGGTCATGCCCGGTAACAGGGAAATGGATATGGGTTCCGGCCAGAACGCAGAGATCAGGCAAAGGATCAATAATTGGATTATCATTATTACAGATCCCGGTAATAATCTGCATATCCCTCATCACATAACCCATTTCAAACCAGGAGCCTTGCCATTTTCTCCATTTGGTAACCTTGATTACGATATTATACATGCAGATACTGGGAGGAGAACACCATTCCATAAGCCCTGTACCCGGATTGATACTTAATGTACCGCCTGGGGTAAGATCCAGCGGAGACCAGCCTACCAGCGGAGCCTGGGTGGTGTCATAACAGGCAGAAAGCGAATAGGAAAGGCTGTCACCGTCAAGATCATAAGCACCGGGGTTGTGATAGAAGCAATGGCCCACACAGGCTCTGTCGAGCGGAATGGTGCTCAGTAATGGAGAAGATTGATTACATCCGAGGATATCATTGATGATCAGCTCTGTCTGCAGGTAGAACTGCACATTAACCGAATTGATAATGTTACATATTCCGGTAACCCGATTCGGGTCTTTCATGGAGATGATATAAAGACCAGAACCCGGATAGGTATGAACAACATGGTAATAATTCTTTTTATATTTAGGATAGTTAGGGCCAACAGCTATCCCACAGCCGGCAGAACCACAAGCCAATGGTGAACACGTATTACAGCCCAAAACTGGATGACTACAGATAGCTGTATCGGATTCACCCGGAAGGTTGGAACGATCTACCAGTTGAGGAGTAGAACCATCTCCGAAATCAACCGTTAACTGACAACGGTCGGCCTGAGAAGTTCTGTCGGTATAAGTAACCACTGTGATTTCATATTCATGGCAGGCACCTCCGGTTGACTTATATGTTATTTCCCCGGCCACATTATGGGTTGCATAAGCGGTAATCGGAAGCAGAAATGATAACAACAACCAATGATAAAGTCTTTTCATGGCTACCCGCTAAATAGGAAATATAAATTTACGCCTATTTTTTGGATAGTATAGGGTGAGATCTTATTATAAGGAAAAAGCTTTATTAACGAAGAAACCGACTATAGGTATAGACATCCGCAAACCCAAGTTTCTCTGAAATTTCCTGGGCAGAAAAAGATTTGCTGATCAGAAACCTGGATTTCTGAAGTAAATGATATTGAATGATTTTGCTCGGACAGGAATCAAAGGCAGACGTAAAAAACCGGTTCAGGGTGCGTTCATGAATGGTCAATGCCTGGGCCAGATTCCCCACCGTGCAATGCTGGTGTGATAACTCCATGGCCCTGAACTCTTTCAGAAAATTTTCCGCGTATTCCAGATAATGTAGGGCAATTGTTTTGTAATTAGTCAGTTCAGCCAACGTTTCTTCCGGGAAGCAGCAAGTAGCAAATCGCCCGAATGGGTTTTCACTTCCGTTAATCACCGGAACAGATTCCATGAGCTTTCCGATGAGCCTGGGGTTATTCATCCGATCCGAAGGAATGGACTTTGTTTTCTTGTACTTCATCCTATAAACCAGTTTTCTGAAGGCTGTACTCAGCAAAGAATCTTCCATGTCAATCCAGATAAAATTTCCTTCATAGTCGGACTGCAAATTTACAAAGTGCATTTCAGGGATTATATAAATCATCCCGGCTTCAATGGGTGTTTTTTCGAAATCAATTTCTATAGTTCCTCCTGATCTTTCAAAAACCATAAACCGGTGTGCTTTCATGAATTGCAGGCCCCTGGCTTCCTGTGTGTTAATGACAAGCATCTGATCTGATTGGGTTGCTCGTTTTTCCCGTTCAAATATTTTAATTAACTCTTGCATGATACTGTTGACTTTCTATTCTGTTTTGGTTTCCAGGCTAGAAAGTTAGATCGGAGAAAAAGGAATTGAAAAATTATTATATGAAGTACCCTCTTTGACGTGTGAACTATTCATATACGAATCCCAACGCATTTACGGATTAAAGATTCGAGGGTGAAAGCGTGTGTTTCGAGTGTAGCAGCGCATGGAACGACCTGCGTGTTTTAAAATACAGTTATTTTCAGGCAAGTGGCAGGGTATTTCTGGAATCCATCCTAAATTTGGAGAATCCATTCAGATCACCTATCTTGGGGAGAGTTGGTTGCCACTCCTTGAAACGGCACTGATTATTTAATATATAATATAGTCTTAGAGATCAGACCTCTCCAACACACACTTACCTGATCTGATTTTTTTAACCCAATGGTAATGCTCATTTGGAGTCTTAATGTTGCGTATTGTATAATTTCGTCAAACTAATCATTTCATCCATCTATATCGCACCCAGATCTACATTCCACAGAATGAGTAACGCATCAGCCCGTAGTTACCGATGCCTCTTTGTGCTCCTGATGCTTCTTTCGGGCTATCGGGTTTCCCATGCTCAGGTGGTCATCAACGAGCTGGGTATAGCTCCCACCTGTGCGAGTTGTAATGCCGCACAAGGCGGTGAGTTTATTGAACTCTTTAACATGGGTCCCTGTACAGCTAATATTGGTTGTGATGTTATAGTATACGCCCGTATCGTAAGTGCCGGCTCTTATGAAGGCTTTACGATTGTAATACCTGCTGGGACCACCCTTGCACCCTGTGCTTATTATCTCATCGGGGGAGCGGGGAAAACATCAGGTTCCGGAGGATGGAGACCTTTACCGGTAGGCGGACCCGCGTGGGACAACCCCGCTGGAGGACCCCCTAACCTTTCGACGAATACGGCAACTACTACCGGAAACGGAGGGATCATCCCGGGCAACCTGGTGGATAAAAGCGGGCAGGTAGCCTTGATTTCTTCAACCGGCGCATTGATTTCGTCCGTCTCCTGGAACAGCGGAAATGATCCAAACTGTTATCCTGCAAATACGGTAGCCGGTTCAGGCTGCGGAGCTCTTGCTGGTATTACCATTCCCGATTCACCAAACAATGTGAATGCAACTTTCAATGGTACCACCGGTGATCACGGTATTGCTCTTCAGGCAGGAGGCACTTATGTGGCCATTAATACTGATGGAACACCGGGTGTTGCAAACACTCCGGATGTCCCTCAAAGTGCTTGCTCCCTTGTAGGAGGAATTACGGCCCAAGCTACCACTCATATCAACGCATCGTGTGGAGGAAACAATGGATCTGTCACGATCGGAGCCACCACCGGAGGAACACCATCTTATTCATACAACTTTAACGGCGGGGGCTTTTCATCAACCACTGTCTACAACAACCTGGCCGCAGGAACCTATACCATTGTGGTAGATGATGCCGGGGGATGCAGTTATACAACCACGGTAGTGGTAGGCTCGAGCCCAGGCCCTACTGCGTTGGCAACCACTCCAACCAATACCAGCTGCGGAGGAACTACCGGAAGTGTGACCATCGGTGCCACCACCGGAGGAACTCCTTCCTATACATACAATTTCAACAGTTTAGGATACTCCGGAACCACCACCTTTAATAACCTCGGGGCAGGGACTTATCCGGTGATTGTTAAAGATGCAAATGGTTGTACCTATTCCACTTCCGTCACCATCGGAAACAATCCCGGACCTACAGCATTAACGGTAACACCTGCGAATACGAGTTGTGGAGGTACTACCGGAAGTGTAACCATTGGTGCCACAACCGGAGGAACAGGTCCTTTTACTTATAACTTCAACAGTCTTGGCTATTCGGGTACCACCACCTTCAACAACCTGGCTGCAGGAACTTACCCGGTACTTGTGAAAGATGCACATGGATGTATTTATTCTACAAATGTAGTGGTGGGAAATAATCCGGGGCCTACAGCACTTTCAACAACACCTACAAACACCAGCTGTGGAGGTACCACCGGAACGGTTGTGATTGGAGCAACGACAGGAGGAACAGGACCGTTTACCTATAATTTTAACAGCCTTGGTTATTCAGGCACGACCACTTTCAATAACCTGGCTGCAGGAACCTATCCGGTACTGGTGAAAGATGCCAACGGATGTATTTATTCCACTTCTGTTGTGGTAGGCAACAATCCAGGGCCCACTGCACTCACCACCACACCTACGAATACCAGCTGCGGTGGAACAACCGGATCGGTAGTGATCGGTGCGACAACTGGTGGAACAGGACCGTTTACCTACAACTTCAATAGTCTCGGATATGCAGGTACCACCACTTTCAATAACCTGGCTGCAGGAACCTATCCCGTTATTGTAAAAGATGCACATGGATGTACGTTCACCACTTCGGCTGTGGTCGGAAATAATACCGGCCCCACTGCTCTGGCCACAACACCGGTCAATACAAGCTGCGGCGGCACAACAGGAAGCGCGACAATCGGTGCCACCACCGGAGGAACAGGCCCCTTCACCTATAACTTCAATGGTCTTGGATATGCAGGAACAACTGTATTCAATAACCTTGGTGCAGGCACCTACCCCGTCATTGTAAAAGATGCAAACGGTTGTACCTATACGACTAATGTAACAATCGGGAACAACCCTGGCCCAACTGCATTGGTAACCACACCCACCAATACGAACTGCGGTGGAGCAACCGGAACGGTGACTATCGGAGCCACTACGGGAGGAACAGGGCCTTTCACCTATAACTTCAACAGCCTTGGATTTGCTCCCACAACCACCTTCACCAATCTGGGAGCAGGAATTTATTCGGTTATCGTCAAAGATGCTCATGGATGTACGTTCACCACTTCTGCAACCATAGGCAACAATTCAGGACCTGCAGCTGCTGCCAGCCAAACCGTGAGTGGCACCTGCGGACAAGCCAATGGAAGTGCTTCTGTCACCGCCAGTGGGGGGACCGGTACACTTACCTATTCCTGGACCGGAGGAGTGATCGGGGGCGGACAAGGAACCACCAACGTGACCGGACTCAGTGCAGGAACTACCTATACCGTCACCGTTACTGATGCGAACGGCTGTCTGAAAACATCCACGGTTGTGATTGGTAACACCGCAGGACCGAATGTAACGGCCTCCACTTTTGCGAGCCCTAGCTGTCATGGCTCCTGCTCCGGTTCGGCAAGTGTTACAGCTTCAGGCGGCACCGGTACGTTGACTTATTCCTGGTCACCTTCCGGTGGCAACAGCCATCTTACCCCCGGCAACCTCTGTGCAGGAAACTACACCTGTACCATTACAGATGCAAGCGGATGTACCACCAATCAGATCGTTGCGGTTACACAACCGTCTCAAGTAATCGCCACTGTTACACAAACGAGTACCGCCACCTGCGGCCAGTCGAACGGTGCTGCCTCCGTTTCCGCCAGCGGAGGATCGGGACCTTATGTTTACTTCTGGAGTGGTGGGCCGATCGGGACCGGACAGAATACCACAAACGTAACCGGACTTTCAGCCACTACCTATACCGTCACCGTTACCGATTCAAAGAATTGCCCTTCTTCGTTTACTGTAAATATCAGCAATTCCCCAGGACCTTCGATCACTGCTTCCAGTGGTACTGCCCCAAATTGTAATGGAGGTTGCACCGGTCAAGCTTCTGTAACAGGTACAGGAGGCAATGGAGCACTTACTTATTCATGGTCACCCAGCGGAGGAGCAGCGGCCATCACTGCCGCAACTCTTTGTCCAAATACCTATACCTGTACCATCACCGATGCAACTGGATGTACAACTACACAGAGCATTGTCATTACGAACCCGTCAGCAGTAACGAACGTACCTGTGATTACCGGCCCTGCTACCTGCGGCCAGAGTGATGGAACCGCTTCTGTTACTGCCGGAGGAGGGACAGGACCTTATACTTATTCCTGGACCGGAGGTCCTATAGGTACCGGACAAGGAACCTCTTCCGTAACCGGATTGAATGCATCGACTTACACCATCACGATTACAGATAATCTCGGATGCGCCACCCCCTTTACACTGATCATCAATAATACCGGAGGCCCGGTTATTAACTCCTCACTCGGTACTGGCTCTGTCTGTAACGGTGGATGTATTGGCCAAGCCAGTGTAACTGCTTCCGGAGGAACCGGAACACTCACTTATTCCTGGGCCCCTTTAGGGGGAACAAACCCAACTACTGCTGCAAATCTTTGTGCAAACACTTATACCTGTACCATCACCGATGCAACAGGATGTCAGACTACACAAACTGTTGCCGTTACGGATCCACTGCCTGTTACCGCTTCTGCTGCTCAGACTGGAGCCGCTACCTGTGGTCAGTCGAACGGTACTGCTTCCGTAACAGCTAGCGGAGGTACGGGAACATTAACCTATTCATGGACCGGAGGACCGGTAGGAACCGGACAGGGAACAACCAGTGTTACCGGTTTGACAGGAGGCATTATGTATACCGTCACTGTAACCGATGCAAGTGCTTGTTCCCAGACCAGTACCGTTTCAATCAGCAATTCAGGCGCACCTACAGTCAATTCCTCTAACGGAACCAATCCATTATGCAATGGAGGATGTACAGGCTCAGCCAATGTCTCTGCTTCCGGAGGAACAGGAACACTGACTTATTCCTGGTCACCCTCTGGCGGAAACGCAGCCACCACCACCTCTACCCTTTGCGCAAATACTTACACCTGCACCATCACCGACGCAAGTGGTTGTGTCACTTTACAAACCATAGCCGTAACCGATCCGGCAATCATCACAGCAACACCTGCTCAGACCGCGCCTGCTTCCTGTGGACAAGCGAACGGAGCTGCTTCCGTTTCTCCGAGCGGCGGTGCCACCCCTTATACCTACTCCTGGACCGGAGGACCGATAGGTACAGGCCAGGGCACAGCAAGTGTTACGGGATTGGCGGCAGGCACCTATACGGTTTCCGTAACAGATAATAATGGTTGCTCTCTTCCATTTACAGTACTTATCAATAATGCGCTTGCTCCAAATATCACCTCCTCCAGCGGAACAGGTCCGAACTGTAACGGTGCTTGCACCGGACAAGCCAGCGTTAACGCAAGCGGAGGAAGTGGAGCGCTTACTTATTCCTGGTCACCCTCCGGAGGAGCAACCTCTGCAACGACCACAACACTTTGTGCAAATACTTATACGTGTACCGTTACAGATGCCTCCGGATGTCAGACTTCTCAGACCGTGGTGATTACAGATCCTACTGTGGTATCAGGTATTGCTGCACAAACAGCGCCAGCCACCTGTGGACAATCAAACGGAAATGCTTCTGTCACCCCCAGTGGCGGAACAGGGCCTTATACTTATTCGTGGACTGGAGGACCGGTAGGAACCGGTCAGGGAACAAACGCTGTAACCGGCCTTAGCGCCACTACCTATACTGTAGTTGTTACAGATAGTAAAGGATGTTCAAACCCAGCAACGGTAACAGTAGTCATCACCAATACGGGAGCTCCGACTGTATCCGCATCATCAGGAATCCCCTCCTCCTGCAACGCAGCCTGCTCTGGCTCCGCCACGGTCACCGCTACAGGAGGAACAGGAGCACTCTCTTATTCCTGGTCGCCCTCCGGAGGAAATGCGGCTGCAACACCTTCTACGCTGTGCGCAGGAATATACACCTGTACGATCACCGATGCCACCGGATGTATTACCACGCAAACACTGGTACTCACCGATCCCTCAGCCTTAGTTGTGAGTACGGCATCATCCATGCCGGCAAGCTGTAACACCTCCAACGGAAGTGCTGTAGTCAATGTAAGCGGAGGAACACCAGGATATACTTATACCTGGGCTGGAGGAGGAACTACGGATTCTATTTTCGGAGTGCCTGCAGGTTCTTATTCAGTGACTGTTACAGATACACATAACTGCCCCCAGACCTATACGGTAACTATTAACAACAGCGGAGGCCCTGTGGCCACTCTGAATATTTCAGTTAACCCAACATGTAATGCTTCTTGCAATGGTTTTGCTCAGGTAACAGCCAGCGGTGGAGCACTCCCGTATACTTATTCCTGGTTTCCTGTAGGAGGAACTGCAGATACCGCTGCGGGCCTTTGCGGAGGAAGCTATACCTGTACCATTCATGATGCGAATAATTGCCTGACCACCCAGATAGCAAACATTATTCAACCCGGTGCCCTTTCTATTCTTCCTGCCACAACAGGTGTCTCCTGCAATGGAGGATCGAATGGTATTGCTTCCGTCACCATGAGTGGAGGAACTGCAGGATATACGTATTCCTGGTCCCCCACTGGGGGAGCCAACGCCACAGCCAGCGGACTCACGACAGGAAACTATACGTGTCTGATCCTTGATGGCAACGGATGTAAAGACAGTGCCACATTCTCTATCACACAGCCTCCGTTACTTAGCTCTTCAGCCACCGGCACCGGCAGCACCTGCGGCACCAACAACGGATCAGCAAATGCAACAGCGTTTGGAGGAACCGGTGCATATACTTATTCCTGGACACCAGCAGGAGGAAACGCTGCCACTGCAACGGCTATCGGAGCCGGTTTATATACTTGTATAGTGAGTGATGCTAACGGATGTATCGCAAACGACACACTTACGCTCTCCAATACCGGTCTTCCTCCTATACCCACCATCGCAGCAGGCGGACCAACTATTTTCTGTATCGGAGGGAATGTACTCCTGCAGGCTGCCGGCGGAGGGACCTACAGCTGGAATACAGGTGCAACCACTGATACGCTCACGGCCAGTTTAAATGGTATTTATACCGTAACCGTCACTAATGCATGTGGATCCGTTTCAACAACGCTGGATGTAACCGTAACACCTCATCCCGTTGCTGCGGTGAGTGGAAACCAAATTGTTTGCAAAGGAGATTCAGTACTGATTTCTGCAAGCGGGGGCTCCACCTATTCCTGGAGCACCGGAGCGACTACCCCGTCAATTTATGTTTCTGTTGCCGGAACTTATTCGGTAATGGCTATCAACAACTGTGGCACCTCCGTCGCTACCACTATTCTTACCGTGGATAATACAATTGCCCATTTCGGAAGTGACAGTACCTCCGGCTATGCACCGCTTACCGTGGTGTTACAAGATAGCTCCAGCGGTACTCCAGGTACCTGGAACTGGAACTTCGGTGACGGAACAACAGGAACCGGAATCAATCCTACACATACCTATACCACACCGGGTATATATACCGCCACTGTTGTCATGCAAAGCACCAACGGATGTCCGAGCACTTACTCCGAAGTGATTACCGTAAATGAAGTATTATCCTGGGTGATCATTCCAAACATCTTTACACCCAATGGAGATGGCAGCAATGATATCTTCTTTATTAAATCACAAGGCCTGTGCGAGTTCAGTCTTAAAATATACGACCGTTGGGGAGTAGGTATGGCTAACATCATTTCATCCAATGAAGGCTGGGATGGACGTACCCTTGCAGGTGAAAAAGCTTCTATGGGAACTTACTACTTTATCCTCCATGCCCAGGGCTGTGATGGGAAGAAGTATGATGTAAAAGGATATCTGCAGTTGATGTATTGACCTTTACACCCTCTTATTGCAGATTGTTCAGTAAGTTATTATAAGCATCCGTAAACCCCAGGCCAAAGATGAAATAGCTGTCAATATTGAAGCTCCTCTTCATCTTTCCTCTTTGTTCCTGCAGTTGAAGTCCTTGAATACAATCATGAACGTTACTTCCGGGCTATCATTCGTTCCCCTTATCAAAGTACCTGTCTATTCAGCTACCAAAGCTTTCTTCCATTCCTTTACACTTTCATTAAGG
>Ga0207068_1281_pt1 | contig 10865 bp, 6 predicted proteins | sample Alteio_BWMinCont_23_FD_153475 | JGI IMG/M metagenome (GOLD analysis project Ga0207068, IMG submission 153475) | Enriched cells from forest soil in Barre Woods Harvard Forest LTER site, Petersham, Massachusetts, United States -... | ecosystem: Environmental > Terrestrial > Soil > Temperate forest >... | reverse complement strand
TGGGTATAGGCGTATCTTTATAAACAAATACATTTTCTGCTGAAACATAAGTGGTAAACAAACACATTATGCCCGCACTTAAAATCCTTCTCATGAATAGTGATTCCTTTTCCTTAACAAATTATCCGCAGCACATATCACTTTAATTATTATTCTGCTCCCGGCGGAGCCTTAGATAAAAAGGGCGGCTTGGTGAACCAAATCATAAATAGCAAACCCATAAAAATCCAACCCGAAAGCCAGAAAATATCATCCGTGGCAATCATATACGCTTGATTGGTGATGAGCTGAACGATGCGATCGAATGCTTTCATTCCTTCAAGCCCTAAATTTTGCAATTGGTTAATGGTTTGATTTGCAATGGGATTGAACGAATTAATATGTTCAACAAGATGGGCATGATGTAATGCTTCATGTCTATCCCATAATGTCACACTGACGGATGTGCCAAAACTGCCGCCTAAAATACGGAAAAAATTAGATAACCCTAATGCGCTCGCAATACGTTCTGGTGGAAGACCTGAAAGAACGATAGAAATCAGCGGCGTAAAGAAAAAAGTAATACCCAATCCTTGCCAAAAACGCGGTTCAATTAATTGAATGAATCCCACATCAGCATAAAAATGAGATTGCCAAAAAGAAGTATAGGCAAACATGGCGAACCCAATACTAATGATCAGTCGCAAATCCATTTTTCCCATGTATAAACCAACAAAGGGCGTTAAAAAAAACGGCAAAATACCAACGGGAGCAGCAGCAAATCCCGCCCAGGTTGCTGTGTAACCCATTTGGGTTTGCAACCATAAAGGAAAAATGACAACGTTAGAAAAATAAACCATAAAACCAAACGTCAATGCGAGTGTACCAATCGCAAAATTGCGCCTAAAAAATAAGGTTAAATCGATAATGGGATTTTTGTCTGTGAGCTCCCAGATAATTAAAAAACTGAGTGAAACAATGGAAATAATGGTTAAGGTCACAATGAAGTTTGAATGAAACCAATCTAAGTCATTACCTTTATCTAATAAAACTTGCAAGCATCCCACACCGATGATTAATAAAAAGAGACCCACACCATCAATGGGTGATTTTTTAATAGGTGTTTCTCTACCTGTTAATGTAATCGATGTGAATACAACAGAAAAAATACCCGCAGGTACATTAATATAAAAAATCCACGGCCAGGAATAATTATCCGTAATCCATCCGCCAATAATGGGACCTAGAATGGGCGCAACGACTGCAGTCATAGCCCAGAGAGCAGTCGCAAAACCTTTCCTACTCTCAGGATAATTGGCAAGCAAAATACTTTGTGACAAAGGAATCATCGGCCCAGAAACAGCACCTTGAAGTACACGAAAAAATATCAACATCGGTAGATTAACAGATAATCCACAAAATACCGATGTCAGCGTAAACAATGCAGTTGAATAAAGAAAAAGTTTCACTTCACCAAAGCGTCGTGCCAACCAACCGGTGAGCGGCAACATAATAGCCTGACTCACTGCGAATGACGTGATGACCCATGTGCCATTATCTGGACTGACTGCAAGATTGCCTGCCAACGTTGGGATAGCGACATTCGCAATAGAAACATCTAACACATTCATGAAAATGCCGAGTGATAAAGCGATGGTGAGTAAAACTAAACGACTTCCATGTAAAGGAGAGAGTGCCATCACTCATTCCCTATTATTTTTTTCGATAAAGAATCGGTGGAAGGTAAATAAAAATCTGGCGCATTTTCCTGAAGTATTTGATTAATTAATTGATCAGCATCTGCTAATTGTTGTGCATAGACATGCGTAGTATAAATCGGTTTTTGTGAGACTTTTGCAACGGCGAGTCTATCGCCTTTCAAATTATGAATATTGGTTGTCACTCTCACAGATAATCCAATTTGTAGTGGATGCTGTTTTAATTCTTGTGCATCCAAACTGATTCGCACAGGCAATCGTTGCACGATCTTAATCCAATTACCCGTTGCATTTTGCGCAGGCAAAAGTGCAAAAGCCGCACCAGTGCCAGCACCCAAACCGATGATCTTGCCGTGATATTTAACATCGGGATAAGCATCCGCGTACAGTGCCACAGGTTGTCCTATGCGAAGTGAATCTACTTGTGTTTCCTTGTAATTGGCATCCACCCATACATCATTTAGCGGAATAATCGCAAGTAGAGGCGTGTTCACCATAATATGTTGACCCACTTGAACCGATCGCTTAGCAATGAAGCCACTGATTGGCGCAACAATGGTGGTTCGCACTGAATTGATATAGGCTTTTCTTAATTCAGCTTTGGCACGTTCAACCAATGGATGTGTGTAAATGCGTGAGTTTTCAACCAGTGCAAGCTCGGAATAAAAATGATGCAAGGCCAAATTATATTGCGCGGTGGAACCTGTCGCAGCAGTGCGATAGTGTTGTAATTCTTCCTGGGAAATAGCGCGTTCGCTTAATAATCCTTTGCGCCGTTTTAAATCCAGATCTGATTTTACTCTATCTGTCTCGCGCACTAAAAGACTGGCTTGTGCCACTGCTGCATTTTCAAATGCTTGTTTCACTTGCCTGACTGTTTGGGCAAGATTTGCTTTTGCGCGCTGTAAAGCAATAGATGTATCAGCCGTGTCTAATTTTATAATCCACTGACCTTGTTCTACAAATTGAGTTTCATCCGTATTGATTTCCGTGACAGTGCCGGATACTTGTGACATGAGTTGGACTAGATTACCGTTGACATAAGCATCATCTGTGTAAACTTCAAATTGTCCCCAGATAAGCCAGTAAATAAACCAAATTAGGCCGATTATTAAAAAAATTCCACCCAGAATGAGCATTGCGCGCTTACGTTTACGGCGAGTTTCTTTTGTTGAGCCACCCGGCATTGTTTCTTTGCTGGATGTTTTCGTGTCTGATTCTATTGAATGATCTGATACTGTTGAATCTGACTCATCCATCCTTAGACCCCGCCCAATGCTTTTACCAATGCAACCGTAGTCTGTGTATGATGCGTTTGTATATTCACCAGCATGGCTCGTTGCTTAAGCAATAATTGCTGTAACTCGAGCACTTGAACATAATCAACAATACCATGATTATACCGCGAATTGAGTAATTTGTAATTACGATTGGTCGATGTCACCGCACTCATTTGAGCGGATAATTGTGAGTTCAGTGATTTCAGAGTCGCGAGTTGATCCGCTGTTTCTTGTAATGCATTTAAGATAGTTTTGTTATATTCATTTACAGAAACATCAAATTCTGCATATTTTGTGCCTAATTCTGCCCGTCTTGCACCCGCATCAAATATCGGTAAATCAACTGCGCCACTGATTGCATTATTCTGACTTCTGACATCGAATAAATGTCCTAGCCCAACACTTTGATAACTAAATAACGCCGTTAAATTGATGTCGGGAAAAAAGCGTGCTTTTTGCACGTTAACCCGGTGTGTTGCAGCTTGTACGCGCGCGAGAGCCGCTGCAATATCTGGACGCTGGGCAATTAAATTAGCGGTTAGGGGAGAGGGTAAAATGATGTTTGCTGAATAATATCGGTATTTCATCGTTTTGATGTCGGTTGTGAAAGGATTATCTCCCATCAGCACGGCCAACTGATTTTTAGCTAACATTTCTTCTTGTTTATATTGATCAACAGCGAGTTTGATTTGTTGAACATTCGCAAGCGCTGTTTCTAATGGGAGATCAGACACAATCCCATTTTTAGCGCGAATCAATACAATTTTAGCGAGGCGTTGACTGACATTTAAATTTTCTTTCGCGAACTCTGTCTGCTCAGTCGCATTTAATAATTGAAAATAAACATGTGCAACTGCAGTTGAAATAATTAATTGCGCTTCAGTCAACTCTGCTTGTGCCACATATTCTTCACTCACTTTTGCAGCTACTATTTCGCGGTTTTTTCCCCAGAAATCAAACTCATAATTAAAATTAAATGCGGCATCACCAATATTAAATGTTTTGCCGTTAAACGGCGGAGGCACTAATCCAAATGTAGAAAATTTTTGACGTTGCACATATCCGTTAAATTCAAGTGAAGGTAATAATGACGCGGCTGATTCCATCGTGATTTGCCGCGCTTCACGTACACGTGATTCTGCAATCTGCAAGGTTGGAGAATCGTTAAGTGCTACGCTGATCAGTTGATTTAATTGGGGATCATGAAGTCGATTCCACCAGCCAGTCGTCATTGCGTTATTTGACGTGCGATAGATATGTCGTGCATCTAACGTTTGAGGATCCAATGGTTTTGACTTCGAATGCAAATCGCCATAAGAAACACATCCTGTGAGTATTAAACAAAAAAGAATAAGTAATTGCTTCATTAGATCCTCTATGTTGAGTTTAAAAACCACTAGTCTTTATCATAGTGATAAATCAAATCTGCGCCCACTTCTTCGATGCTGGATTCACTTTTAAATGAAAAATGTTTACTCAATGGATGAGTAAAATTAAATGCTTGTATAGGGTTAAAAGCACCGAGTTTCATGATACCCGTAGTTAATGGGCTCGTCGGAGCAGTACCATCAGATGCATTCGGCGGCAATAAATTAAGGGCAGAGGATGCAGTTGAAAGCATTGAAAGTGGATTACCAGACACTTGGTTCATAGGTTCCCCAAATAATAAATAGGAAAGAATATCATTTTGACTCATCGGGGGATTCGATATCAGTGTCACTTTTGGATTGAGTAACGTACCTTGCACTAATGCACCGACATAGTTCTCTGTCTCGATCGCTTGAGAGGTTGTTTTTTCATTCGCGGTAAAAGCTGCGAAGGTCGATCGAGTTGTATTTTTAATCGCTCTCAAATTGAGTAAAGGATTACGAATTTCATTTCCAAAATAAATGAGACGACCATTTTTAATCGTGAGAAATTGATTATAAAGATAATAACTTCCTTCATTCACATACAAAGTACCAAATGCGATAGGAAAGCCACCGGGTAATTGGTTAATCGTCAATTGACCGCTTAATTTAGCAAGCAAATGTTGATAGGCCACATTAATGTGATTTCCCAATATGAGTGTTAAATGGATGTTCATATTTGAAGGCTTGATAAAAGGTTTATTTATATTGCTGCCCACAACCTCGATTTCAGGCGGCAACGTCACGGCCTGAGAGACAGTGTTAGTTTTTATATTTATATAAGGAATAGTTAAAGTACCTTGCATATCCAGATATTGAAAGCCTGCTTTATTCGATAAATCAATATTAGGAGATACGCGCATTTGATATTCAGGCAAATTTAACACTTGTAAATTGTTGCCAACGAATTTAAGAGTAAATGGCAGATTAGGATGGTAAAGATCGATATGACCCTTTATCTGTGCTTGACCGACACCTGAATGAAAGGAGCCATTAAAGTCAATGGGACGATACTGGTTGAAGTGACTTTTTATAAAAATAGCCCGCGGTGTAATGCCGAGTTGCGGCAGCGCTAGATGACCGTTTAGTAAATTAATATCACCGCTGAAACGTGGAGAAGCTATTGTCCCTGTTATATTAAATGTGCCATCGATGAGACCAGAAAAATTCTTGAATGTGTTTGCATTGATTAAGGCAGTCAATGCTTTAAAATTGACTTTTACAGTACCAGAAATCGGAGTTTCTTGCAGCGATGCCGCGTTTATTTTAAAATTCATAGTAGCTGATAATTGATTGTTGTGATTTAGATCGAGTACTGCATTCGTTTCTAATTTAGGATAATTCACATTTGCATTGAGTGATAAGGTGCTCGTAGGTATAACATAATGCGCAATGACAAGATGATTAATCTTCAAATTGATGTTAGAAACTTCGTTACTGAGCTGAGTTGTTGCTTGACCTTGAATTTGTTTGATTTGCACGTCCGCTATTTTAATATCTTTACCAAGTAAGTCGGAGGTCAAATAATATTTATCCTGTTTGTATAATTGTCCTTTGAATAGCAAATTACCTGTAAATTTTGAGGAAAAAGCACTTAATTGAGGAAGGGTTAAATTCCAGCTAACATTTGCTTTTTTAGGGTTGAGAAAGCCTTGAAGGGTAGCTGATGCATTAGCTAAATTAACATAAGCTTGATTGAAATAAATGTCATGTTGATTCAATGCAACGTCAAATTTCACTTGGATAGGTTGATTATTAAAAGTTCCATTTAAATGATCGAGTGTAAGTTGAGTGTTTTCAAATAATCCTTGTTGCCAAGTCCCCTGTGAATGCGCAGTGAAATTGATTAAACCAGTCATTGCAGGAAAAACATCATGTACATTAAGTTGTTGACCATCCCATTGAGTTTTCCACGTGAGTGCTGGCTTAAATGCAATATCAATATATCCTATTAGACTCCCATGCAAAGGATAGACTTCAAAATAATAATTTGTCATCGTTTGGTTAATTTGAAGAGAATTTATAAAATAGGGATGTTCCGCATACTGTAATTTAATTGAATTCACGTTGAATTGAAAAAGATTAAAATATCTCAATTTTTTAAATGTGTCTGTCAATGGACTCGGCGATGGAGTGGGCGCTCTCACAACGTGCGGTATAATAATTTTAAGATTCTTTAATGTAAAATTATAAACATTTATTTTTCCATATTCGAATAACGTAAAAATATTCCAATTGATTTCCGCTGTGTCACAAGTTAATAAAATAGTTTGATTACGATAAATGAAATCATTTAGTGTGAAATGAGATGATAACGTTCCATGAGTTTGCTTAATGGCTAATTCACCGGGAATTAATCGTCGTGCAGCAAATAAAGTCGTATTTAAACCAGGATGCGTGAACAATATAAAAGTAATAAATGATAGTAAAACAAGAATAATAATGAGTAGACCTCGAAGTATTTTCATGAGAACTCCGGGCCTGCACTAAACTCAATGCTATTAGGACGACCACTTTTGCTAAGAGCTTTCGCAAGATAAAGTTTAATCGGTCCTACCATGGATTGATAAACAACGCCCACACCAACCCCTCTGTTTAAGCGTTCATTGAAGTGGTTTGCAGCTGTACCGATATCATAGAAAACAGCCCCATATACATTTCCGTGAATTTTATTTTGATATTCTATACTACCAACTTCTAAATAACGTCCAGGCCCAATGCTACTGTCTGCAAATCCTCGAATACTATCAACACCACCAGCAAAAAAACGTTTTGTGAGAGGAAAGACAGATAACTGTTGAACAGTGGTGTATCCCAAATCGGTTCGAAAGATAATACGTGAGAATGAGAGTGGGCTTACGATTAATTTTGCATGAATATTCAATTGGGCATAACTTGTCGAGGCTAATATATTTTTAGAGGCACCGGATAAATCAAATGTGGTTGCTATCCCATTACTAGGATTGACGATATTATCCGCGTTATACACAATAAATTTCAAATCAGGATAAAACAAATGTGACGTTTGTGGCGGCGGTGCTGAAAAAATCTTGAAATGATCAATTAAATAATTAACGGTCATGCTTTCTCGCGTGTAGGTTTGTTTCATTTCATAACCACCTGACAACGTTGAAGAAACACTCGTTCCCGCTCTAGGTTGAAATTTTTTCACATTCGCACCCATAAAATAAGTTTCATTTAATGGATTCTTACCTGGAATGTAATAATTACCAGAAAGATAGGATAACACAGACGATAATTTTGCTTCTGCTTCAAAATGCTGCCCAGTTTCTGTGACCCGTCTTAAACTCATTTTGGCTGATAATCTAGGTCCAGTTAATGTGCCATAACCGATTCCTAATTCATACGTTTTAGCTTTAGGTACGGTGTAGGAAATATCAATAGGCACCTGTTGTTTTGTAATGTGATCGAACTGCGGCTCAATGATAACACTTTTGAAATAATAACTATTTTCCATTGCTTGTTGAAGTTGACCTAAGACTTTACTGGAAAAAGGTTGATAGCGAGAGAATGTAAGCAACCGATTTAGAAAAGACGCCGCATACACATCACTTTTGAAATTAACATTGCCAAAATAATATCGATTTCCTGTCACTAAATGTATATGAATAACAGCAGTATGCTGTTTCGGATTGATAGTAATTTTATTTTGGAAATCGACTTTAATATATCCTTGATTTCGAGCAATACTGAATAACTTATGTTGCGCATTTAAATAATTCGAAACAGTAAATATGTCACCACGTTTCATGGGAAATTGATGTATGTAATCCAGAAGATTTTTATTAAATTGACCTGGGCCACTAAGCTCTATCTGTAATTCACTTATTTGTATTGAAGTACCTAAAAAAATCTGATAAGAAGCGATCCATGCATTATTTCTGTAAATCAATCTACGCTGTATCACTGGATTAAAATAGCCATAAGGTTCAATCGCTTTTTTAATTATTTTTTTATCCTGTTTTATTGTTTGTTGAATTGACGTCTTAGGGTTTACCTTAATACAGTGAGTATTATCTATTTTTAAACTGATAAAAATATTTTTTTCAATTTCAGGATTAATACCATAAAATTTGTAACACACACTCTGAGCTGCATAAGTTGTGGATGTGATGAATAGAGTTGTTACTATAACTAACAATTTCATCCTAAATGGCATTCCCATATCCAAACTGTGATTATAATGTTTAATCCTACAAAAGGAAAGAACCGGATGTTTATTTGAAATTGCAAAAATAATTTTTATTATTTATATAAATAGCTTTCATAATTATCAATTAATTTACGGCAATTTTCCCATTTTCCCGATATTTTTATTGTGGATCTATATTTGTTGGAATAATTGCTTGGGCTGTTCAACATAAAAATGACCCTATTGAATCTAAACAAATACTGACTAGAAAAAATGCGTTTATTAGTGATTAACTACTATAACTCATTTTCCGTAAGTCTGATTCGTCAGAGGTCTCATCACAGACAACCCAATCATCTGCTGGCGCATAGGGAGGAGGCGGGCTGTTATCTGTTTTAGTCATTCCGGCTGCACGTAGTGGACTTAAGGGTGCAATGGGCAATTGTGGAGTTTCGCTTGAAATATCTCCCGTTGGTGTAGAAGCTGCCGGTGGCGGCGGAGCAGAAGGTATGAGTGATATATGTGTGATTGCGTCTATGGGCTCGACTTTAGGTTCTAGGCGAGTGGGCTTTTCAGCTCTAAATGGACATTTTCCCTTATCTACATCTGGTACAAAATAATACTTAGCTACGTTTTGGTTAAATATTTCTATAATATCCGGATGAAGTAGAGGAAAAATAAGTTGAATAGCTTTATAAAGTTGGCATTTTTTTTTATTATCTGCTCTGCGTGCTCCATCCAAACAAAGATGAATAAAGTCTTCAAAACGTATTGGTGGATTTGCCGAGGGTTTTCTTGTTTCTTTTTCTTCGGATGTAGCACTATCGATTATGTAATTTAAAGTGTATTGCATGCCTGTGATCATTCCACCACCCACGGCTGCTTCACTCGCATGTTGTACAGGTTTTTGAATGATCCAGCTCAATGCCGGCCTAACATAACTTCCTGCCTGTCGTGCAATTCCATTCGCTATTCTAGAGGTCACATTTTTTAAGCCAAATTCATCATAAGTCAATTGAGCAAGTGTTGGAGTGGACCAGATTGCAATGAGTTTAAATAATTTCCAAGTTGAATTTCCGGCCGTTATTCCAGCTGTTTCTTGCAAGGATCTGGGTTTTATTTTAAATTCTTTTAAAAAATCTAACTTATCTTGATAGTCCTGTAAATAATGATTTCGAAGTTGTTTTAATCTTTCAGGAGCAAGGTTTATTGCATCCGCTGCATCCTGCCATTGACTATCACTTATTTTCGAAAGAAAATGTGTTAACTGAGTGAATCTCAATTTTTTAATGTTGTCTGGAATATCGCTGCTATGAGCAGGCTTATTCTGGTTATCAACACACCCTAATTTTCCTAACATTTTTTTATATAATTTTGAATAGGAAGTATGTTGTGTTGATTCCAACTCAGTTTCCATCACTAACCAGTTAAGGACTGCTTCTAAGTGATTTTCTAAATGAAAAGACTTTTTTTCATTTTCTAATATGGAACATAATTTAGAAACAAGCGCAATGAAATCGCTTTGCCTGTTCCTATCTTCATCGTGACCAATAGTTAGTTTTCTTAATTTATTTTGCGCAGAAGCGATTAAACCTGACGATCCTTTTTTCTTTTCCTCTTGGTAGAGACGAGGGATGTCAGCAAACTTTTGAATGGCGTGTGTAGGCTTATCAATTAAATTCACTTCAAAAAGCAAGCGGGCAAAATAATACAAGGACCATTGGTACTCTACTGACTCTACTGAATGAGTGTCCTTAAGAAACAGAACAAATTGAGCTAAATAAATTAGACGAGTTGCAGGATCGCATTGGTTCTTTCCTGTTATATTTAAAGCAGCCTTTGCAATCTCTTCTTGGGGTGTATCTTTTTCTTCAGGGTTCCTATTCGTTTCTTTGGGTTGCGATTCTAAATAGTATATCCAAAATCCCATACTGAGTTGATGTTTTTCATTAGTTGATAATTTTTTATGGTTATTTATGCTCTCAATAAGACTGATATTGTTATATTCATTTTGATATTTACCAGAATATACAAACCACTTCCGAGCCTCTTCTAAACATTTACTGTCTGGCTCATTGTAGGGTTTAGATTCCGGCTCTTTATTGGGTTCAAAATAAGACTGCATGTGTCCTCCGTGTTGCAAACACTCTCCATTTAATAATCAATATATTTTATTTTGCTTAAGGAACTCTTAAGATCAACGATTAAACTTCCGTTATAGCCACCTCAACCCAGCGTTGTTCTGCTGCTGAAAGTAAAATAGCATCGATAATTTCACAGCAGCGCAAACCATCGATAAAATTAGGAGAAAGGGATTCGCCAGTTT
>Ga0207068_1280_pt1 | contig 10916 bp, 13 predicted proteins | sample Alteio_BWMinCont_23_FD_153475 | JGI IMG/M metagenome (GOLD analysis project Ga0207068, IMG submission 153475) | Enriched cells from forest soil in Barre Woods Harvard Forest LTER site, Petersham, Massachusetts, United States -... | ecosystem: Environmental > Terrestrial > Soil > Temperate forest >... | reverse complement strand
CGGGGACGACTATGCTGCTTTAAAAGAGGGGTTGACTCGGCATTTCACCCGGTTAAAATCAGAAGGGGGAAGCTTGCCAGATGTTCTGGTTGTTGATGGTGGAAAGGGCCAATTAAGCGTTGCCAAGTCGGTTCTAGAGGAATTGCAGGTTGTTGGGGTTACGCAAGTTGCGGTTGCAAAGGGCCCACAACGAAAGGCAGGTTTGGAAACGGTTTATTTGTTTTCAAATGGACAAACGCTTAAACTGGAATTAAGCCAACAAGCTTTACTTTTAATTCAGCAGGTGCGTGATGAAGCGCATCGTTTTGCCATTGCCGCGCATCGAGGGCAACGTGCAAAAACTCGAACAACCTCTGTTTTAGAGAATGTTGCGGGCATTGGGAATCAAAGACGAATTCGATTGTTACAACATTTTGGGGGCCTGCAAGAAATTCTTCAAGCCAATGTGGAAGAATTGGCGAAAGTGCCTGGCATCAATCATGCTTTGGCTGAACGTCTTTATGAGGCTTTACATGGACATTAATACTCAGGAAGGGTAAAGTAAATTATGCCATTGAATATTCCTAATCTCTTGACTCTCTTACGGATCTTACTGATTCCCATTTTTGTTTTATTTTTTTATTTACCGTTTTCTTGGCATTACGTAGCAACGGCTTTAATATTTGCATTCGCGGCTCTGACAGACAGGCTGGACGGGTATTTAGCAAGAAAACTCAAACAAGTTTCTCCGCTGGGAGAGTTTCTAGACCCGGTGGCGGATAAATTAATTGTTGTCGTTGCCTTGGTGCTTTTAGTTCAAGCTCACCATAATGCCTGGTTAGCCCTTCCAGCCATCGTGATAGTAAGCCGAGAAATTGTGATTTCGGCATTAAGGGAATGGATGGCAGAATTGGGTAAGCGCCAAAAGGTCTCTGTTAAAGGGATTGGGAAATATAAAACGGTAGGGCAAATGATTGCGATTTTCATATTATTATCGCAAAACCCCGAATCAATAGGGTTTGTAACATTGTTAGGGTATGTCTTGATTTATGCAGCTGCTTTACTTACTTTGTGGTCTATGGCAATTTATCTGCAAATCGCTTGGAAAGAAGTTAAAACACTTTCTTAATATTCCCCTCATTAATAAGTTGACACCCCCTACCCATAATCCTGTAAAATCGTCGGGTATTGCGGGAATAGCTCAGTTGGTAGAGCACAACCTTGCCAAGGTTGGGGTCGCGAGTTCGAGTCTCGTTTCCCGCTCCAAATTCGGTTCCAAATAGAACCAAAGCTAACGCGGCTGGGTGGCAGAGTGGTTATGCAGCGGCCTGCAAAGCCGCGGACGCCGGTTCGATTCCGGCCTCAGCCTCCACTTTTTGATGTTTGACTCGCCTCAAATATATTATTTGCCCGGGTGGCGAAATAGGTAGACGCAAGGGACTTAAAATCCCTCGGACTAAACATCCGTGCCGGTTCGAGTCCGGCCCCGGGCACCAATTAAACTTCTTCGAGTATTCATTTCATTTTCTGGATTTTTAATTATGTTTTTCTAACATCGTTGACAATTTTTCCAGATTATCAATAAGCGGTTTCAAATCATCGGTTTTATTGCTAACTTCTTTTATGCTAGAGATAAATTCGATTTGTTTAAATCGAACTCTTGAGACTTTAATAAAGGGACATAATACGTTGAATTTTCATTTAATATCTGAATACATTCCAGGGTTTTTTCTTTTATTTCATCTAGAAGTTCTGGATTATAACTCTTATCATGGAGTTTATCTTTAAGTTCTTCAACCTTACGATATAAAACTCGCAATTTAGCATCATTGGCTGTTTCTAGGAATCTTTTTTTTCCTTCAGGTGTTATGCTCATAAAATACCTCCTATAGATTGGATCTTTGGATTTATGTACCGTGATTGAATTATAGTCCTTCATAATGGATTTTTGAATTTAAATGCATGGAAAGTGGAAAGGTGTCAAGCCTGGACAATGGACAAACCGTTGCCCATGTCTAGACTTTTGTAATTCTTCGTACACTCTATAAAGATGGTCTGCTCTGTGTCAATGGGGCCGCACCGTCATTTGTGACAAATAGTAACGTCATGCGAGCTGCACTGAAGTTCGTTTTGCATGGTTGTCATAATTGACGACACGGACCCTATCTTCAATATACTTTTAATTAATTTTTTTAAACTAGGAAAATTAGCATAACAAAAATAATAAAACGCATTACGCGTTTTTATTTTTTTGTGTTATGTTCTGAAAATAAATTTATATCAATTTTAAGATCCGTTCCAGGATATATGTTGGTGATACTTAAAAGCATTTTGTTTATTATATTCACGGCATCAGGCATGACGCCTTCCATGAGCCTATGCATTTTTGGCATTGGAATTCGGTGCAGTTTGTGAAGTGGGTTAAAACAAGTAATAAAGCATGAATCACGTATTGCAGACCATTGAGCATGACTAAATCCTGAGGTCCAACCATAGTATTTATCGTAGTCATCTTTCGTATCAGAATCGATAGACATACTTCGCAGATCTTCTTTGCACCAATTGCCTAATTCAATTGTTACATATTCTTGATATATATCTTCATTTGCTAAAAAATTCAGAACTTCTTCTGTAACAAAAGATGGTATATCTCCTTCTAACTCTTGAATTTTAAGTAAAGCTAATTTCGCTTGCCCTGTCCCAAAACCTCGAAATCTTTCATATAAAGTTGGATCATCCTTTTTAAGTAAGTATGCAAGCGTTACTCTACAATCTACTAATGATTTTAAAATTAAACGGCCAGTTAACCCTGTATCATTGCTATGGCCTGTAATTAGTTCCGAGAATAGTGCTAGTGCATAAAGACCAAGTCCGAATACAATTTCAAACTTTATGTCCAGGGTGCCGGATCTCATTGTGTTAAAAAACAGATCTGTAAGCTCAGCGTATGCATTAAAAAAATGTAATAGCCTTGCTTCGGAAAGCTCTCGATTATAAGAATATGATCTTACATTGTAATTATAAATGCATGGTGTTTTTTTAAGCGATTCATCCCAGAATTGTTGTGGCCATCTGGATTGCTGTGTGTTTCTTTCTAGCATTCTGTCAGACATTGGCAATGCCATTTCCATAGCCCTGATGGTTGGTCTGATCAGCCGCATTATTTCAACTTCGGGCTTATAGGTTGGATAAGCAAGTAGCTCATCCACAATATGTGCCATCGTTGTCATAACATGTATTCTACCTAAAGCAGCATTAAACAATATGATAAGCCAACGTATATCAGTAGATTCTTGCGAGTGGTGATCTAGAGTTTTAAGCACAGCCGTCCTTAACACGTTCCAATCATCGCGCACGGGCGTTGTATTCAGAGCTGACTCCCAACGTCCTTTTACAGGAAGATTGTCTAAAAGTAAGAGCGGGCGTAATGCCTCCAAGCCTAAAGGATGTTTTGTTATGGTTTCAGTTATTCCTAAAAATAAATAATCAGGCGCGTGTTCAAGCTCAGAAATGCTTATTCCAATTTCATCACTATCTGTAAATTGACCTCCATATTGTTGCCCAAGAGCTGCTATATTCTTAAAGATTTCTAATGCATCGGTTCGCGGAATAACTGAAATTACTAAGCACGCCCAAATGTTTTCTGGAAGTCTGTCATTCATCCAGGACAGAAAGGTTAATGGTGTGGGTACCTGCATCATAGGTGGTATTAGAGTACTGCCAACTTTTTTATGTTGGCCAATAGAGCTGCTGTTTCGCGTGCCCGACTTCTTATTTTTACCTTTTTTAGTCACCTAAGTGCCCATATTATTAAAAAAGTTAGTATACCTTGATTGTCGTAACGGGCGCAACTCCGGCGCAATATCCTACCCAAATCCGGAAAGGTGTCTGGACAATGGACAAACCGTTGCCTATTGTCCAGACTTTTGTAAATCTTCGTACACTCAATAATGATGGTCTGCTCTGAATAAAAATTTCCCATTTCTTAGTTTTTCAAAAAATCAATCCGATATTTGCCTGATTTCATTTTAATCTTCATTTTGATTCAATGAAGTCTGATCTTTTTATTGAATCTCAACGACGGTTTCGCAAGTTTGTTACTGCCACGACGCACCTGAAAAAAGACTGATTTTAAAAACAGTATTTTAATGTTGGTAATCTGAGTAAGACACGTTTTTTTATGCGAAAAAGCTTGCACTATATATAAAATTTTGTATAATTAGGGGTTGTATGTGAAGGAAATTAGGTGGCTGGGCTCAACGAATCGAATAGTTAGGGAATATCCAGTTAATGTTCGACGTGAAATAGGCTATAACCTTGATAGGATTCAAAGGGGACTTGAGCCTTTTGATTGGAAGCCCTTGGTTGGGGTGGGGAACGGTGTCAAAGAAATACGAATTCATGAAGAAAATGAATATCGAGTATTGTTTGTAACCAAATTTCAAGAAGCAATTTACGTGCTTCATAGTTTCGTTAAAAAGACTGAGCAGACAGCTAAAAAGGATATTGATATTGCGAAAAAACGCTATGCTGAAATTTTGAATATGAGGGTATTAGCATGAAAAAACATGTTACCAATGGTAGTGTATTTGATGATTTAGGTTTTACCTCTGCAGAGGCTAACAGCCTAAAAATTCGTGCCGCATTGATGAGGGCGGTAGAACAAGAGATCATTAGACGAAAATTAACCCAAGAAAAAGCAGCTAAGGTGCTGGGTGTAACGCAGCCTAGGATTAGTGATCTTAAGCGAGGAAAAATTCAATTATTTACGATTGATGCGTTAGTCGATATGTTAGAAAAATTGAATAAACCCGTTTCAATTATTATTGATGATCGTTTTGCGGCTTGATCGTTCAAAAAATCGAATAGAGTTCATAAATTTATAGGTGATTAAATGTTTTGGGTCAAAATTAGTAATCTTTTTTTAACATTCTTTTCAGTAGCTCTCAACACTACAAAAGAAGAAGCCGTTTCAAACATGAATACTTATTTTATATTTGCTTTAAGTTTATTAGAAAAATATCCTTTGCACTTTACAGTTATTGTGGTTGGGTTAATTTGTTTGGTTCTATGGAAATCACGTGCAAAATTATGGGCAAAAATAAATAGATTTATTCCATTTAATGAAGCAATTGAACTTTTATATAAACAAACAGGAGCTGCGGATGTTTGCAAATGGGAGTCCGTTGGTATAGGAAAAAAAGAGTATTCATTTCATCAGCTTATGCATGTAATTAAAAGTGGCAAGGTGGAGGTTTTTGCAAATAAGGTTTTGTTTCACAAGAATGTCGATAATAAAAGAATAAAATTACCCCTTGAAGAAATGCTTTCTGATAGTATAATGTGGCCTGATCCTTACGATAAAATTTATTCGACCCCAGACAATCCAAAATATATCAATCTTAGCATTAAAAAATGGAAATTAGAAAAATTTATAAAAACACAGAAGAAAATTAACCAGAGAGGAAAATATTTGTCTGAAGAATTGATTATTGGATTTTCAGATTAGAGTGGTTGAAGAAGGCGAGTTGTTAGCTGACATAACGCTGCTTAATTGCATTCTTAAAAATTATAAAAGACTGCCTGTTTGCATCACTATTCTGTATTTTATAAAGAGCTTTGATTTTTATCTGGCATAACGACCAAATGCATGTCCATAGCGGTTAAAAGTTCATTTGCGCTTTTAAGATAGGGGTTGCCGCCCTCTGACAAGGATTTATATAAACTTTTGCGACTTTTATGCGTTTTTTTGGCAAGCGCTGTAATACCGCACTGTACTTGAATTACATTTTGAAGGGCTAATAGAAATACTTTGATATCACCCCCAGAGAGGGCAGCGTTTAGATATCCAGCAGCTTCTGTTGGATCTTTAAGAGATTCGATTAAATAATCATGATAGCTGACACTCTTTATATCCCGAATTGGTCTTTTCTTTAAGGGTGATTTTCTGGGACGAATTAAACCTCCCTTTCCTTTGACAGATTTTACAGCACTTATTTTCTTGCCACTTTTAGGCATATTTTACCTCAATAAATAATCACACTAATCTCAATTCAGAATTGCGCACTTTTTAGATATAATAAGCTAGTAGATAGAGACTGAGACACGCCCAATGTCATTAAGCCTGTTTCCTAATGTCAAAATCGACTTCAACATGATCAAATTTGACTCTTGACTCTTGGCTTTATCTTGCTGCCATCTGTATGTTCTAGCTCAATAATCCCGTATCTTTCTAATGTTTTAAGCGCACGAGATAAATTTACTTTTTCCCATCCAGAAAGTTCTGCTAATTCTGATACAGAGCTGGGATTTGATTGAGCAATTATTTCTAATAAGAGTTTATTCTTGCTAGACAAAACTTGAGCTAAAGACTCAATCGAAGAAAACCAAATTTTTGGTTCGCTTTTTGTTGGCTTATATTGGCCACGAGCAATAGCTAAAGCCCTTTTTTTCACTTCCTCATAAGGAGCTATGCCGACTTTCAAAATTGATCTTTTAGACATAATTAATATACCTCCTCGAAACTTGCGCTTTCAACCTTTTCAAAAAAACCACGTATTTTTATGATTTAATCGGTTCCAAACTTTCACTTAAAATATCCAAATAACGCTGATAAACATAAATCTTATTACGTGCCTTACCTGTGGCTTCTTTAAGAATGCCGATTTCGATTAAATGATGGAGTGCCTTATTGGTCGTTGGCAAAGAAATTTTACAATATTGACTAATTTTTTTGCTATCGATAATAGGTGTTTTTTGTAAGTAATTATGGACGATGTGTGTTGTCGCAGATGCCTTGCCTGAGTTCTCTATCTTTTGTCGATCTTCTGTGAATATTTTTAGCACAAGCTGTACAGTTTCCACAGCTTGATGGGCAGTTTCAATAACACCTTGTAAAAAGAATTTTAGCCATTCTTCCCAATCCCCAGTTTCGCGCACGCTTTGTAAATGGTCGTAGTATGAAGATCTATTATTTTTGAAATATAAACTAAGGTAAAGAAGTGGCTGCCGCATAACTCCGTCGACACACAAAATAAAGGTGATGAGTAATCGCCCTATACGTCCATTTCCATCTAGAAATGGGTGAATGCTTTCAAATTGTACATGCGCTAAGGCTGCCTTTATTAGAATTGGCATTTTCCCTGTTTCATCATGTAGAAACTTTTCAAGCGAACTTAATAAATCCATTACTTGTTCCGGTGGTGGCGGAACGTATTTGGCGTTACCTGGGCGGGTGCCACCCAGCCAATTTTGTGAACGTCGAAATTCACCGGGTTGTTTTGAGCTACCGCGTCCCTTACTTAATAAAATTTCATGCATTTCTCGAATTAAACGCAAGCATAGTGGGAACCCTTCTTGTATACGCTTTAACCCATGTTCCAGTGCCGCTACATAACTAGATACTTCCACGACATCTTGCTCCGGAATTCCTGCAACTTCCTCATTCTCGTACATTAAAAGATCAGATAAGGTTGATTGAGTGCCCTCAATCTGTGAGGACAGAACGGCCTCTTTTCTAACGTACATATACAGAAACAGTGAGGGGTCTGGAACAGTAATGCTAATACCGTCCAGTCGACCAATAGCGATATTGGCTTGGTCTAGAAGGGGATAGATCCTTTCCATTTCGAGAGGTGGAATAGGGGGTAGAGGAGCGGGAATATATGCTCTATACGATTCCCCACTTACAGAACAAGTAACAAATTCACCAGACCTACTTCGATTAACCATAACTTTACGCCTCTTAATAAAGAAAAAGCCATATTTGTTTATTAAGATAAACTGTAACTAAAAAAAATTTATTAAGCAATACCGTTAATAAAGAAAAACGCCTTTTCCTTTATTAAGAAAAAGGTTAATAAAAAATTTTAATTTTGCGGATATCCTTTTTGTGTATATACATGCCTGGAATAAAGTTAGTTACTTATATATTTAATTATGAGCAAAAGACCATTAATTACTATCAGGTACCAGGATATATTAAATACTCCAGACGGATAAAATCGTCCCAGTTCATTCCAAAACGGAATAAACTGAATTCATCACCTCAAAATAACCTGGATTAAAAAATCAGCTGCACGAAAAAGCATAAAAGTGGGCGCAATGCGGGCGCAATATCCCTACCCAAAAGTACCCAAATCTTCTTAAACCCACTTGACTCATGTCGTTGATTCATATAGAGTTTGTTCTAGTACATTTGTGTGTAGCATGGACTTAAAATCCCTCGGACTAAACATCCGTGCCGGTTCGAGTCCGGCCCCGGGCACCAATTTAAAACTCCAATAACGCTGCCTTGAGTTCTTTCAAAGGAGTTATTCATGTTTAAAATTGCATTAGTAGGTGATTATAATAAAGATATCGTCGCACATTTAGCTATCCCATCTGCATTGCAACTTGCGAGTGAATCTCTAGATCTCGATATAACTTGGTCCTGGGTAGACACATCAAAGATCAATTCAGATAATTTGAGTTGTCTTTCGGAATTTTCTGCAATTTGGGTTGTACCAGGCAGTCCTTATTTAAATATGGAAGGAGCGTTGTGTGCCATTCGTTTTGCTCGCGAAACTAGGCGTCCATTTCTTGGCACTTGCGGAGGTTTTCAACATGCGCTCATAGAATACGCACGTAATGTTTGCGGCATCTCGGTTGCTGAACATGCGGAAACCAACCCTGAGAGTGCAGAGCTGATTGTTGTACCTCTTTTATGTTCGCTTGTTGAAAAAACCGGTCAGATATCCTTTACCGCGGGCAGTCATCTTCATTCCATCTTTAAAGGCGAACTAGGAATTGAGGGTTATTATTGTAATTATGGTTTAAATCCTTTGTGGAAAGATCGTCTTGAAGCAAGCGGTTTATCATTCACTGGTTTTGACAATATAGGCGATATACGCGCATTTGAGCTTCCTACCCATCCATTTTTTATAGGTACTCTTTTTCAACCAGAGCGTTCAGCGCTTTATCACCAAAAGCATCCTTTAATTCAAGCGTTTGTTGCAGCAGCAATTAGGAATATTGATTGTGCATAATGGTAATGAAAAAATTAGAAAATATATGGACTTAAAATACACTTTTGAACAAAATGAACTCGAATGCAATGAGTTCATAGATAAAATGCAAAAAGTTATTTGGAGGATTGTATGAGCAAAAAAGAAATGGATGCATCAACGCATGTAACGTTTGAAGAGATACGCCGTTTTGATAAGGAAGATAATGAATATTGGTTGGCTCGCGAGCTAGCACCGCTGCTCGACTATCGGAAATGGCAAAATTTTTCGCTTGTGATTGAGAAGGCAAATAGCTTGCGACCAGTCAGGCAAACCGATTGCAGACCATTTCGTTGAGCTCACCAAAATGGTCGACCTAGGGCCTGGTGCCAAGCGTGGGATTAAGGATTTTGAGCTGTCTCGTTATCTTGCTATTTGATTTTGCAGAATGGCAATCAATCCAAACCGGTCATAGCCAACGGCCAAACCTATTTCGCTTTGCAGACGCGTAGACAAGAGCTGTGTGATAAAGAATCATATCCACAACTGAATCATACTCAAAGGCTGGATTTAACCCCTATTCAGTCCCGATTTAGATATCCTTTACATTAGAAACATTAATCCTCAATCAGAAGCTTAATCAAATCCTCAATTAGGTATTGACAATATAGTAAATTCGTATACTATATCCAAGGATACATTGTATCAATTCAATACAAATGAGGTGGCTTATGTGGACAAGGACTTATAGCAAGACTTTCGAAGGTATAAAAAGGGAGGATATCTGGTTTGTTTGGACAGACGTCAACAACTGGGCGAAATGGCATGGGGCTCTCGATTATTGTAAGATGGAGGGCCCATTTGAAGTGGGGAACCATTTTATGCTAAAACCTAAGGGGGTGAGGGCGGTCAAAATCGTTCTGACAGACCTGGTGGATGGTTTTTCATTTACAGATTGCACTTCCTTTTTGGGCGCCAAAATGTATGATACTCATTCACTGGAAGAAACTACTGAAGGATTAAAATTGACAAATACACTGGTTGTGAGAGGTCCACTTAAGTATCTCTGGATTAAATTGGTTGCACAAAATGTTGCCGATACGGTACCAGAAGAAATGGAAGCGCTCGTTAAATTAGCACGAAACTCCAAAGCTCGAACTGCTGATGGATAATTTACCCTTTGGCTTTGATAAACCAAAAGATAGCCCAGGTTTTCTGCTTTGGCAAACGACTATGCTTTGGCAGCGTCAAATTAAAAAAGCCATCGAAAAATACGATATTTCCCATGCGCAATTTGTGATTATCGCAACATTACTATGGTTTGAGGCACACAACTACGACACCACTCAAATCTTAATTGTAAATTGGACAAAGCTAGATAAAATGACTGTTTCCAAGTCTTTAAAAAAACTTGTCAGCATGGGAATTGTTAACAGGATAGAACACGAAATAGATACGCGGGCTAAGAATGTTACTCTTACCGATAAAGGAAAAAATCTTGTGCATACACTTGTACCAATAGTCGAAGCGGTAGATAGCGATTTTTTTGGCAAAGTTTCTGGTAGCAATCAAAAACAGCTTATTCACATTTTGAGCCAATTAACGGCGGATAAAGAGGCAGATAATTAAAAATGCTAGTTTAAGGCGAAAATATATCAATGGTGCCGCGCCTTCTTTCCATTTTTCAATGTAATGATTTTTATCACAGCTACAGCTTGTTTTTAGGAGTAGGCAGAGATTTTTCAGAAGGAGGAGCCACCGTAGGTGTTGAAGAAACAGGAAGCGCAGCACCAGGTTGTTTTGCAGAAACTGGCGTCTGCGTTGTTGCGGAATTGGAAGCATCTTGCGCTGGTTTTGAAAATAATTTCATGGGAACTGGTTCACTAGCCAAAGCGGTTGGAGCTGGAGCTCTAAGTTCTGCCAACAAAGCTTCATTTTTTTTAAGCCCTATCA
>Ga0207068_1143_pt3 | contig 11283 bp, 7 predicted proteins | sample Alteio_BWMinCont_23_FD_153475 | JGI IMG/M metagenome (GOLD analysis project Ga0207068, IMG submission 153475) | Enriched cells from forest soil in Barre Woods Harvard Forest LTER site, Petersham, Massachusetts, United States -... | ecosystem: Environmental > Terrestrial > Soil > Temperate forest >... | reverse complement strand
ACAGATATGAGCGAAACTTTCAGGATGGAAAACAGGCCGGCATTTATCAGGAAAGCCGTAGAAATAGCAAATGGCAGAAAGCTGCTTTTCAAGCTTCATCCTAACGAGAAATTTGAACGCGCAGAAGCAGAGATCAGAAAACACGCCCCGGCCGGAACATTGATCTATCGTACAGGCAATACCAACCACATGATAGCTAATTGCAGCGAACTTATAACGCAGTATTCAACAGTAGTGTATGTTGGTTTGGCACTCGGCAAAAAAGTGCATTCGTATTTTAAGCTTGATGAATTAAAACGCCTTGCACCCTTACAAAATGAAGGTGCCTCGGCCCTTAATATTGCAAATATTTGCAAAGGATTTTTACAGCCTGCCGCAAAAGAGGAGTACCTGCACGATACCCCATCGTTGATGGCAGCTAATTGGTTGTAAGTTATTTATGGGTTATGATAAAATAAAAACGGGAGCAATCAAATCGCACCCGTTTTATTTTGTCGTGTATTTTATTCGTTAAACCCGGTATCCCGCAGCCTGATATAGTCATCAAGTGTTTGTACCTTAACGCCTTTCTCCCGCATCTTTTTTATAAATTGCGCGTTTACGCCATGATCTACCAATTCCTGGGCTTTATCAAGGGTAAGGTCTTTAAACCCTAACTCAGTAATACTCTTTATAAAATTGGCGTTTACGCCATGGTCTATTAACTCCTCGGCCCTGTCGAGCGTTACCCCTTTATAACCCATATTTTGCATAGTGTGAATAAATTCAGGGTTTACGCCATGGTCGCGCAGTTCCTGCGCTTTTTCAAGCGTAATATCTTTATAACCCATTTCACGTATGCTGCTGATATATTCAGGGTTCACGCCATGGTCGCGCAGGTCAACCGCCCTGTCGAGCGTTATTTTTTCGTAGCCCATTTTCTGAATGCTGGTAATAAACCTGGGGCTAACGCCATGATCGCGCAGTTCCAATGCTTTATCCAGCGGGATATTTTCCTTATATCCCATTTCGTGAAAAACTGTTTACAAATCGGGCGTTTACGCCATGCTCCCTTAACTCAATTACTTTACCAAGCGACGGGTGCCCCCAGCTTTCAGTTTTAAAAAGGCCAAAATAATCTGCGAATACCCTGCGGTTAAGGTCTTGCTCGGCCAGGTCTTTAAAATTCTCGTTAGATACATTGGCATAGCCGTTTGCTTTCAAATATTCAAAGTAACCCTTATTGATATCTGTAAAGAAAACAGCCAGCATCAACTGTTTATCAAGCCCCGAATAACCTTTTTGTACCAGGTACGATTTAAAGCCCGCATCTTCGGCAAAAGTGTAAAAACCATTCCCCTTGCCGCCTGCAAATAAGCCTTTAAAGGTTACGGTGCCGGCATCACGTGTTATTTTAAAGGTGCCCTCATTGCCTGTTGGCAAAGTGCCAAGTTCAGCCAATGAAAACATCCTGCCGGTATTCCAGTCTTCCCCGGTAAACATAATGTTAACCCTGTCATCTTCAATATAAGCCGACCACGTGCCCGGCACGTGGTTCCCGCCAAAATTCGACCATCCGCCGTCATCGTCCCTGTTTTCCACCTTAGTTTTAACAGTAACCTTAACCTTTTGCTGCGATTGCGCGGTAAAAGTTGTTGCTGCTACCAGGATAACTGATAGCCCCGCAATTAATATTTTTTTCATGATATGATTTTTTCCTAATCTCTAATCACCAACCTCTAATTAACTAACCCCTATTTATCATCACCAAACGAATTCTTCAACCTCATATATTTCCTCAAATCGGTTGATTTAAACCCTTTCTCCTGCATAGATGCCACATATTCTGGGGTAACACCATTTGATTTTAAGCCTGGCAGTTCATTTAACGGGATATCGGTAAAGCCAAGTTTTTTAAATCCGTTGATAAATTCAGGTGTTATATCCATCGATTTTAGCGGGATCAGGCTGTGTATGGCAATATCCTTATAACCTATGGCTTCAAATCCTTTTATAAACTCGGGGGTAATATCCTGTGATTTTAAAGCGATGAGGTCATGTACCGGGATGTTTTTATAACCTGCATCCTCGAAGGTTTTTATATAAGCGCCATCAATATTTTGTGATTTTAGCGCGATAAGGTCATGGGCAGGAATATCTTTATAGCCCAAATCAATAAAGCTTTTTACAAACTCGGGGGTAATATCCATCGACTTCATAGCGGTTAGCTGGTTATAAGGAATATTATCATACCCAACTGCTTTAAATGAATTTACATAGGCCGCATCGATATTCATCGATTTATAGGCTATTATTTGATGTGCCGGTGGCAGCTCTGTTTTGCCATCTTCATTCTTTTGGATTTTCAGGCTCCTGATGTAATCACCGGTAATATCCTGAGATTTAAAAGCAACAAGTTCATGAATGCTGATATCAGGATAGCCGGCATCCCTTATCTCCTTAACGTAAGCTTCGTGGATATGCATTGATTTGGCCGATACCAGCTCATTTGGTGTAATATCCGGGAAACCGTTCGCCTTCCACATTTTTATATATGGCTCATCAACTTTAAGCGCAGCCAATGAAACCAGGCGGTTCGCGTTGATGTCTTTAAAACCATTTCTTGCTATCATTTCAACATAGCTCTTTTTAAGGTCGACCATGAAGTACGAAAATTCATTACGGTCTTCATCGCCGGTGAATCCCTGGCTTTTTACAAAATCGCCAAAGGCTTTATCGGGGGTGAATTTAAAGTGGCCGAAGCCCATATCGTCGTCGAATTTACCGGTGAATACTATTGTGCCTGCTTCTCTTTTTAGCGAAAATTCGCCCTTTTGTCCTCTTGGAAGGCTTGGGAAATCGCTTAGCAAAAAATAATCGCTGTTTGACCAACTGTTGTCGTCCGAATCGCTCCTGAATTCTATCCTTACCTTATCGCCTTTTATTTCGGCAAACCAGCTGCCTTCGTTATGGTTGTTCCAAACGGCGTCGATATTTACATCTACGTTAACATCCGGCGTTACAACAGGGTTAACGTTTACATTAACATTTGGCGTTACAACAGGGTTAACAAACGCGTGGACATTTGCATTTACCATGGGTGTTACCACAGCGTTTACATTTGCATTTACCACAGGCGTAACAACCGCATTTACATTTGCGTTAACTACAGGCGTAACCACAGCGTTAACGTTACTGGTGATAACAGACGTAATTACAGGAACCGGCGTAACAACAGGCGTTACAACCACCTGTCCGTACGAAGGGCCTGCAAGCAGGGCGGTTAAAGGCAGCAGGAAGAAATACTTCCACCGGCTGATATTTAATTTTTTTGAGTTCATAATTGATCGGTTTTTTATTTTGGTATTACAGACGTTTCTGTTTTAATTCGGTTACTTATTTTTATATTTTTTATTAAAAAAATTGCAAAGTCCGCTCTGGCCAGCCCTTTTTAAGGGACGGATGATAGCGGCCATGCACTGCCGCTATCTCTTAATTTAACTATACTGGTTTACTTATTATCATCACCGAAGGAGTTCTTCAGCTCTATATACTTATTAAGGTCTTCCGATTTAAAACCCTTATCGCGCATATGGCTCACATATTCGGGGGTTACGCCGGTTGCTTTTAACGAGGTGGCTTCGTTTAGGGATATGTTAGGATACCCTATTTTTTTGAAACCCTCGATAAATTCAGGGGTGACGCCAGTTGATTTTAATCCTGCAAATTCATCTATCGAAACATCCTTAAACCCAGCATCCTGGAAGCCTTTTATATACTCGGGGGTGATGTCAAGCGCTTTTAAGCTGTTTAACTCGGTTAATGGGATGTCTTTATAGCCAACGCTTTGGTAACCTTTAGCAAAATCGGGCGTTATGCCCATTGCCCTAAGTGAAACCAAATCGTTCAGCGGGATATTTTTATAGCCTGCATTTCTGAAGCTTTGAGCGAATTCGGGGGTAACCCCAACTGATTTCATACTCACCAAATCATTGCCTGGGATGTTCCTGTAACCAATATCCGCAAAGCCTTTCGCAAACGCGGGCGTTACGCCGACAGACTTCATCGATACAAGTTCGTTTGCCGAAATATGCGTATACCCGGCGTTGCGTAAGCTTGCAACATATTCAGGCGATACACCAACCGATTTCATCGAAACCAGGTCGTTAGCCGCAATATGTGTATATCCCGAATTTTTGAGGCTTGCCACATAAGCAGGCGTAACGCCTACCGATTTCATGCTGGTTAATTCATTGGCATCTATGTCCCTGTAACCAATATCGCTAAGGGCTTTTACATAGGCGGGGTCAACACCGACTGATTTTAACGATACCAGTTCATTTGCCGGGATATTTTTATAGCCAGCGCTGCGTAAACTTTCAATATAAGCCGGGGTAACGCCTACGGCTTTCAAACTGGTCAGTTCATTTAAAGGGATGTTAGCGTAGCCAGCTTTTTTAAGCCCATCGATGTAATTAGCATCAACATTAAGCGCCTTTACGGATACAATGTCATCGGCCGACATATTTGCTTCTGGCGCTTCATCGGCTTTGTCCGCTTTATCACCTTCTGCCGCTTTTGGTGGCTTTGGCAGGCTGCTGATAAACTTCCCGGTAACCCCGGTTGCCTTAAAGCTAACCAGTTGGTCGAAAGTTAAATTTTTATAACCAGTTTTTTGTATCTCGCTTACATATTCGGCGGTTACGCCTACAGCTTTGCCCGATACCAATTGCTCCGTAGTGATGTCAGGATAGCCATTTGCCTTCCAGAAACGGATATAAGGCTCATCAACTTTAAGCGCACCCATCGAAATAAGGTCGTTTTTTGAAAGATTTTTGTAGCCGTTATTTTCAAGCATTACCACATAATCCTTTTTTATGTTGATCACAAAGAAGGCAAAGTCGTCGCCGTCTTCAAGTTCGGTTATGCCATGCTGGCTTAAATAAGCCTTAAATTGCGGGTCGGCAGTGAATTTATAGTGACCGTAGCCCTGGTCGCCGTCAAATTTCCCGTTGAAGAGGATAGTGCCGGCTTCCCGGGTTAAATTGAAATCAGCTCTTTTATCACGTGGTATATTCGAAAATTCGCTCAGCTTGAAATCCGAATTACTCGACCAATTATTGTCATCCGAATCGCTCCTGAATTCTATCCTTACTTTTTCTCCCCTGATACTCGCAAACCACGAACCTTGCGCCCTTTCGCCATCCCGCCCCTTGTTATTATGATTGTGTACATGCGCGCTCCTTTTTGCAGTTTGGCTATAAGCAAACGGGTCGTTAAATATACAGGCCAGTATGCCCAGCAATGGCAGCAGGAAGAAGTATTTCCACATGATATGGATGTTTGATCTTTTAGCATTCATCATCAATATCCGTTTTTTTAATAACGACTGGTTGTAATTGGTAGTAATGCCCAGCGATAGGTGAGGGGCCGATACTTTCAGCAGGCTCATCTGGTAGCTGGCCCTTTCAACTTCTTTATGCTCAAGCACAGCGTCATCGGTTAAAAACTCAAGGTTGCTTTCAACTTCGGTGCGGTATAGCCAGGCAAAGGGGTTAAACCATTGCAAAACTAAAACCAACTCGGCAATTAAAATATCAAAGCTGTGGCGCTGCTCTATGTGTACCTTCTCGTGCAGTAATATCTGGCTGTAAGTTTCCCAGTCGTATTTTTCGGGGTTAATGAATATATTATTACCGAACGAACATGGCGCTTTATCGCCGGTAAGCTCAACAATGCGGAATTTGCCATCCCTTATAAAAGGTTTGGTATAGGCCTGGAAAAGTAGCACTATTAATTGCAGCACAAGGTTAAGCGCAAATGCTATTACACCTATCCAGTATAAATAAAACAGCCATTTTACAGCGCGTTGTAATAGCGGGGTTTCCTGTATAGTTGCTTGCGGCGCTTGCTTAAATTTAGTTACCGGCGTTGCCTTTTCAATCGCTTTGGCTTTAGCATTAACAATGGCCTTAGCCACAATTTGATTTTTTATCGCTTCGTTTTGCGATATGGTTGCGACCGGTTGGTTAACTGCCGGGTTTGCATTTATCTCAACCGGTTTAGTGCCTTCCCTGAAAGCCCATTGTTGCGGCACCGGGATCAACGGCAGTGCAAACGACAATGCCAGGCAAAAAACCAATACCACCCGGTTTAACCGGTAAAATGTTTCCTTTTGTAATAATAGTTTGTAAAACAAAAGGCAAACCGATATAAGTAGCGCTACATGCAATATATAGGGTATCATTTCTTTTGCGATTTAATGAGGTTTACAATTTCATTCAATTCTTCTTCCGATATTTTTTGTTCTTTGGCAAAAAACATCAGCATGTTTGGGTACGAACTATCAAAGTATTGGTTAACTATATCCGTCATGGCATGTTTTTGATACTGCTCTTTTGATATGACAGGGAAATAGCGGAAAACGTTACCAATATGTTGGTGTCCTAAAAAGCCCTTGTCTTCCAAAATCTTTACCATGGTGGCAATAGTATTATAGTGGGGCTTCGGGTCGGGCATTTCCTGGATGATCTCTTTTATAAAGGCATTTTCCAGCTGCCAGCAGGCCTGCATTATTTGTTCTTCTCGTTTAGCCAGTTTTTGCATAACAATTATAATTTTTTTATAAAGGTGATACTAATTAATTAGTATTGCAACTAATTGATTAGTATTTGTGAAAATATTTTTGTAAGTTATTGATTTAGAGTGAGAAAAAAAGACTAAGATTAATAGGATTTTATGATTATAGGATAAAAAAGCACATATCATCCTACAATCTTAAAATCCTACAAATCATAGTCCAACCGTCCGCCCCCGCACACCTCCATATCAAATCCGAACGGATTAGTATTTTGTAATTACTCCTAATTATCTCATAATAAACAATTTACAACAATGGCATAATCTTAGCGGTGGCCTATGCCTAAAAGCTTGCATCATGATCAAAAACTACTTCCTCATCGCGTTCAGGAACCTGAAAAAGAATAAGGTATTCTCTTTCATCAACATCTTCGGCTTAGCCGTAGGTATGGCAGCGGGGCTGCTGATCATTCAATATGTCACCTTCGAACTTAGCTTCGACAACTTTCACGCAAAAAAGGACAGGGTGTTCAGGGTAACGCAGGACAGGTATGAGCATGGCAAATTGGCTACCCAATGGGCGGCCGGCGCGTTTGCCGAAGGGAATAGTTTTAAAAATAATTTCCCCCAGGTGGAGGATTTTGTAAAAATAGTAGGTTCGGGTTCGGTGCTTGCCATTAATAACGAGCGGAAGATCGTCCTCGAAAAGTCGTACTTCGCCACTCCGTCTTTCTTTAATGTTTTTAGCTACCCGCTCATTAGCGGCGACCCGAAAACGGCTTTAAAAGAAGTCTATTCGGTGGTAATTACCGAAACAGTTGCCAAAAAACTTTTTGGAACTGCCGATGCAGTAGGCAAAACATTTAAATATGATGTTAACGTTATGAAAGTTACCGGCGTAATGAAGGATTACCCGGATAATACGCATTTCAGGAGCGACCTGCTGATTTCGTACAGCACCTTTTTAAAATTTGTAGGTCCGAAAAATGACATTGATAATGCCTGGCTTAACGATGGAGCCCTTACTTATCTTTTATTAAAACCAGGTGTCGATCCAAAACAACTCGAAGCTAAGTTCAAACCGTATGTAGACCAGGTATATAAAAAGATCAACTGGTCGGGCGCCAGCGCGGTTTACCATTTGCTGCCTTTAGAAAAGATTCATCTTTCGCCAAATTTTATGGGCGAAGCCGAGCCGCATGGCGATGGCAAGTCCGTTTATTTATTGGCCGGCATAGCTATTTTTGTGATCATCATCGCCTGGATCAATTATATTAATTTATCCACTGCGCGCGGTATTGGCCGCGCAAAAGAGGTAGGTGTGCGTAAAACGCTGGGTTCCAATAAAAGCCAGCTGCTATGGCAGTTTATGCTGGAGGCCTTGCTGCTCAATGGCCTGGCGGTTGTGCTGGCTATTGTGCTCATCATCCTGTTCCTGCCAATTTTCTCCGCCATATCCGCTCAGAATGTTAGCCTCGTTTTATTACTGTCACCGGTATTCTGGCTGGCAGTTGCCGGGCTGGTTTTGGTCGGTTCATTCTTCTCGGGTTTTTACCCGGCCATTGTACTTTCCAGCTACCAGCCGGTAGAAGTATTGAAAGGTAAATTGTCTGCTTCTTCACGTGGTGTCATCTTACGGAAAGTAATGGTAGGCTTTCAATTTGCGGCATCTATATTTTTACTTATCTGGTCGCTAACTGTTTACCAGCAGGTGAGCTTTATGGAAAAACAGAGCCTCGGTATCAACATCAACCAAACCCTGGTGATCAAACCTCCGCTGGCGCATATCGATTCTTTTTCCCGCGTGATGACCGCCTTTAAGGATGAAAGTTTGCGCGATCCATCGGTAAAAAGCATAACAGCATCCACATCCATACCCGGCGAGCCGGTGAACTGGAATGCCGGTGGTATCAAATTAAAAGGCACCGATCAATCCCAGGGTAAACAATACCGCATTATTGCCGGTGATTATGATTTTCTAAAGGCCTATGGCGTAAAGCTGATAGCAGGGCGGGTGTTCTCAAAGGATTTTTCTACCGATCCGCATGCCGTTGTATTTAATGAAAAGGCGACGGAAGAGATGGGTTTTGACAGGCCGGAACAGGCGATAGGCAAACAGATTGATTTTTGGGGGGATGTTTATACGATTGTCGGCGTAGTTGATAACTTTCACCAGCAATCATTACACGATGCTTATGATGCACTTATTTTTCGTTGTATCCCGGATGTAAGGGGCAATGTGTCAGTAAAAATAAGTACGGCAAACCTGCCGGCAACAATAGCCGCCTTAAAGGCCAACTGGAAAGAATTTTTCCCGCAGGACGAGTTCAATTATTTCTTCCTTGATCAGCATTTTAACGAACAGTACCATGCCGATAAGCAATTCGGGCAGGTGTTCGCCACCTTTACCGGGATCGGTATTTTGGTAGCCTGCCTTGGTTTATTCGGCCTGGTTTCGTACACCATCGTACAGCGTACTAAAGAGATCGGGATCCGTAAGGTCCTGGGTGCATCGGTTAATACTATCCTTCAACTGTTATATAAAGATTTTGCCCAGCTGGTGGTTATCGCCTTCCTCATTTCGGCGCCGCTGGGCTGGTGGGCCACCAGCAAATGGCTGCAAACCTATGCGTTCCGCATCGATTTGAACTGGATGCTTTTTGTAATTCCATTTATCACCGTCGCAGTTGTAGCAATGGCAACGGTATCGTACCTAAGTGTTAAAGCCGCCCTGATGAACCCGGTGATAAGTTTAAAAACGGAGTAGGGGAGTAGTGGTGAATTGTGAATATTTGTTCCCTGACGGGTTGTGAAATTTTATTTTTATCTTAGCGTTATACCAACAACAGCTTACCGCTCACCACTCACAATTCACTCCCATGCTAAAAAACTACATCAAAACCGCCTGGCGTAATTTGTTAAAAAACAAATTCTATTCGCTTATCAATATTGCCGGTTTAACCGCCGGCCTGGCAATCGGCATCATGATATTGCTTTGGGTGCAGGACGAATTAAGTTTCGATAGCTTTCATAAAAAAACACCTAATATTTATCGCCTCGAGCTTTTTGGCGGCACAGGCGCCAGCCGGCAGATATGGCCCCTCGGCGTGGCGCCAATAGGCCCGCTTTCAAAAAAGGTACTGCCGCAGATAGAAGACTTTGTGCGTATAACCCGCAAAAGTGATCTTTATCCTCCCCTTTATAAGTATCGCGATAAAGTGTTTAACGACGAAAATGCAGCCTTTGCAGATCCTTCTTTTTTTTCGGTGTTTGATTTTCACATCATACAGGGCAACCCTGCAAACCCTTTCCCGAACGATAATTCGATGGTAATCACCCAAAAGACTGCCGAAAGGTATTTCGGGAACAGCAACCCGCTTGGTAAAATTATTTCGACCAGTTACAGGGAAAACTTTACCGTAACCGGTGTCATTAAGGATTTTCCGGATAATTCAAGTATTAATTATGATATGATTATGCCTATCAGTTATCATATTCATCACCAGCCTCCCGGGGTAGATCTCAATACCAATTTTATGTGGTATAACTACGAAACCTATTTGTTGCTAAAACCCGGTACAGATTTAAAAAGCCTCTCGGTTAAAATAAGGCAGGTGCATCTTAACCATAAACCCGACGATACCGACGCCGATTACCTGCTGCTTCCCCTTTCAAAAATGCACCTCTACAATGCCGACCTTACCGACAAAGGCATCGTCACAGTAAGGATATTTATCATTATCGCGCTGCTCATACTGGTTATCGCCTGTATAAACTATGTAAACCTGTCGACAGCGCGATCTATGCTGCGTGCAAAAGAGATCAGCATGCGCAAAATTGTCGGCGCGGCAAAATCGCACCTCTTTATGCAGTTTATTGTCGAAACAGCATTACTATTCCTGCTGGCCGCAGCCTTCGCCATCGGCCTTATATTTATACTTATGCCGTTGTTTAACCAGGTATCCGGAAAACAATTGGTATTTAACCTTGCCGATTATCGCATCTGGCTTGTTATATTGGCCACAATTGCCGGTACGCTGGCTGCATCCAGCATTTATCCCGCGCTGCTGCTTTCCTCGTTCCAACCTTTAAAAGCCTTAAAAGGCAAAATATCCGCCGGAATCGGCGATGTGCTCTTCCGCAAAATACTGGTGGTTACGCAGTTTGTATTTTCTATTGTACTTATCGTCGGCACAATCGTGATCACCGGCCAGTTAAACTACATCCGGTCGAAAGACCTCGGTTACGACAAAACAAATGTATTTATCTTTGATATGCGCGCTATCGGGCCCCATTATGACGCCGCACGCGCCGAAATGCTGAAACAGCCCGGTGTTCTTGATGTGACGCGTTCCAGCGCGCCAATTGTGAGTGTCGGCGGACAGGATGGTACACCCGAATGGGATGGAAAACCTGCAAATTCAACCTTCATCGTTCATCCGATGGTTGTCGACAAGGATTTTATACCCTTTTTTAAGTTGAAAATGGCAACAGGTTCGGCATTTACCGGAGCTGTGAGCGACCAGGCTCACTTTATTTTAAACGAAGCTGCTGTAAAGGAAATCAGTATGAAAAACCCCATCGGCAAGCGCTTTAAAATAGATGGCAACGAAGGCACCATCATTGGCGTTGTTAAAGATTTTCACTTTGCATCGATGAAAGAAAAAATCGGGCCGACTGTTTTTCTTTACACGTCAAACTTCCTGCCTTATGTATATATAAAAA